>Ga0116227_10000718_pt1 | contig 67393 bp, 44 predicted proteins | sample S1TSphgellanicum_FD_89693 | JGI IMG/M metagenome (GOLD analysis project Ga0116227, IMG submission 89693) | Host-associated microbial communities from peat moss isolated from Minnesota, USA - S1T2_Fb - Sphagnum magellanicum MG | ecosystem: Host-associated > Plants > Peat moss > Unclassified...
GGATCCCACCCAATATACAAGTTTGATCACTTGGGTGTTTTCAAAAAGCTTAAAGTCCTTGACACTGGACCATTATGGCCTGTGTCGTTATTCTCTTGAATTGGAATTTATAGTAGCAACAATCTTTGGCAGAGTTGGAGCTAATTCCAGCCATGGCCAGGGCCCAACAAGTAGGTAGGTAGATGAGTAAGTAGGTACCTATGTAGCCATCATTTCCTACCTCCAAAACCTAGGGATGAAACTCAGAAAACCATCAACTTTGGTGGGAAACTGAGTTTCATCCTGTCTTTCCTTTTTCCTGAGCGCCTCCACTGCTGCTACATATATTTTGACCTTTATGCATAAAAAAAAACCCAAGTAAATTGGTAACCAGGGGCATTACTTTGACAATGAAATTGTTAACTCATGAGTCTAAATTTTTCAAAAAGATTCATACCTTATGTGATCCAAATTTTAGAATAGTATTACTATTTACTAATTTTCTCCTCATAAACACTTTTTTTTTAATTTTTCAATTTTTAATTTCACTTTTCTGCAAAAAAGCTGACAGTGTTTTCGTGTTATTGATGTGGGCCAGGATGAGGCTGTCCATGAAGATATATTTGGATAAGTTTGACCCAGTTTCTATGGTCACACCATAAGGAGTGTTTTGTGTAAATAAGGGGGAGACTAATCGTACCAGGGTGAGTTTGAAGCAAAAATAAATAAACAGTCTAGCTAACATGCAGGGCAACAAATACACCAAAAAAGGTATACATACAAACATAGCACCAGTAGACAAGAGTGCAGGAGAGACCCCCCCCCCAAGATTTTGATATCAATATCAGCAACAAACTTAACATATATTCTCCACAATGCCCGAAGACATACAAGAACGTATGCGTGCATTCATTATGCAACATGGTAGTGCTTTGGCTGCTTTGGCGGCCCTTCGACAACACCTAGAAGCTTAGCAAAATAACGAGCAAACTGACTCTTTGGAAAATCATGTTCCACATATTGATGTTCCTGTAACATTCAATCAAGACACGTCAGAATCTGCACATGAACATCACAGTCGCCTACAAAGAAAACGGTGTGCCAAACAATGTATAAAGTCGACCAAGCCATCTGAAACGTCGAAAGAGCGAAGTAATCGTGTATGTCAAGAACAACAAACTGTACAACAAGCGACAGCATGTGCACAGCCTTCTCTTGGCAATGATGCATTACAATTATTTAGAGACGAAGATGCGTCAGCCCTGGGACGATGGGATTGTGGAAAAATGGACACAATATGTGGATTCTACAATGCAAAATGTGGATCAAAGAATGATTGGCAAAGTTGAACTACAATAACCCTCAATTTTCTCTGTGTTACGAGAATGGCAAAGTTTTGTTGCCAAGTCTTCCTGCAACACCGCAAGAGCTAGAAGTTCTTTTAACTAGCAGAGATGGCAATGCCGTCAAATTTCGAGATTAGATTCACATGTACAATTCAGTGTTGGCATTCACTTCATTCGGTGCCAAAGTTGATGAGTCGGTAACAAGAGGCACTAAACCGTACTGCTTTCGCATCCAAGGTGAACTTTATCACAAAATCGGATCCTTATGTCCTACCGAAGGACAACGTCCACAGTTTGCACAACTATACATTCATGATACGAAATGCGAACATCAAAACCGCCATGTCGTTATGCCATCGCTTGATCCAACGACGTTGGATCGGTTGTTAACCATGATGTACAATATCAATCCCTATGTCGAAGCGTTCAAAATGGCAAGGGATATGATGGCAACAAAAGGTGCTCCCATGGATCTGAAATTGCGTCTCATCGCTTCTCAAACAAAGGATGTCATCTGATATAATGTGCCAACGACCGATGAAGTCGCTGCATTGATGGTAGGAGATGGTTATGAGGCTATAGACAAACGTGACGTCGTCATTGCTCAGCAAACTGGCCCGTGTCAGCGCATTTCCGAACTACATGTGGGGTACATGGCTCTACATTATCCGTTGTTATTTCCTTATGGTGAAGATGGATGGCATCCGAATATTCCGCTCAATGGTGTTATTGTTGATGCAGATTTGGATGAAGACCATGTAGAAAAAGCTGAACTTCAAAGAAAGCATTACAATGTGATAATGGCCGAATTTTACGGTTATTGACTTCAACATTGAGACATTCATGGCATTGCGTTGCTTCGAGGTGATCGATTGAGGCATCAATACATTATGAACGCTTATGCAGTTATTGAACAAAACCGCTTGAAGTATCTGCGCCTGAATCAAAAAAAACTTCATGCGGATCTTTATCAAGGCCTTCAGGATGTCATCGCTGCAGGTGACAATAACGTTGCTGCCATCGAACAGAGGATCATTCTACCATCTTCTTTCACAGTAGGTCCACGTCACATGGTTCAGAATTATCAAGATGCCATGGCAATATGGAGATGGGCCCGCTGCCCAAATGCGTTTGTTACATTCACTTGCAATCCCCAATGGCTTGAGATCAAGAGAGTGTTGCTGCTTGGACAGCAACCTCAGGATCGACCGGATTTGGTAACCCGAGTGTTTAAAATCAAGTTGAAGGAGTTGATCAATGACATTCACAAGAAGCATATTCTAGGACGCATGATTGCAAGAATCTATGTCATTGAATTTCAAAAGCGTGGCAGCATGCACACATTCTCATCTTCTTTGCCGAAAACTACAAGCCACACACGGTCGAAGATGTAGACCGCATGATCAGTGCTGAACTTCCGAATCCAGAAACAAACAGGTTGGCCCACATAACGATTGCCAGATGCATGATGCATGGTCCATGTGGAATTACGTTTCCAAATGCCCCTTGCATGGAAGAAGGCAAATGCAAAAAATAATATCCACGCAAGTTCCAATCTAAGACGGTAATGGATGTAAATGGATATCCTATTTATCAACGCAGAAATACGGGGCACACACTTTTAGTTCATGGCATTGAATTGGACAATCGTTGGGTGGTACCGCACAATGTCTATTTATCAACCAAGTACGATGCGCACATCAACATTGAGGTTTGCAACAACATTCGTGCATTCAAGTATCTATTCAAGTACGTATATAAAGGACATTGCTTTAGGGAGGACATTTGAACATATTACATATTACAACTTCTTATTGTTCATTTTATATTTTAAAAATATACTATGAAATGTGAACCACATGGGACACTAAATTTAAATACAAAAAATGTAGAATAATTATGTTTTTAAAATGCATCCACAATACAATTACAATTAACTTTTAATTTAATTATATTAAACCTATATTATCTACATAAACAACATTAATATGTTTACAAATACCAATTATACAAAAAAGTCAAAGTGTAAAATATATTGATTCAAAACCACCATTTCTTTGTACAAAATTGGTTACTAAATTAAAAAATCTGGGTTTTCATCCAATTGATATTTATATGTGTAGACCAATTATGTTTGAAGAATTAACATTTATGCATTATTTTAAACAATACATGCATGATCATAAAGTATATTCCACTATAAAAATTTTGGCAAAGATGATCTTGGTTTTATTATTTATGAAAACAAATAATTAATCATGTTTACATATTTTCATCCTATATATAATAGTGAATGTTTAATTACAAAAAATTAATTTTTGCAATGAAAAGAAATTTTTTTTAAAAATAATTATGAGCACTCTTATGTACGTGAATGTCAAATAAAATGGCTTTTATATAATATTGAATCATTACAAACATATTTAATAAACTATGGAAATCAAATTTTGTTTGAAAATGAAAAAAAATTCAACTTCCTCAAATGCTTTTAGAAAAATATCCATATCTAGATTCAAATATGAATAATGACCAACTAATACTTACATTAAAAAAATGAAGATGAAAATGAAAATATGTCAAATACAGTCAACATGGTTTTAATGACAAAATACAAAATTTTGTATTCAATGATGGTCAATTAAAAATATTTAATATTTTGATCATATAAATAATAGGTTTACATGTATTACAAGGAAATCCTGGAAGTGGGAAAATGTTTTTGTGAAATATTTGACACATCACCTACAAATGCAAGGAAAAAATGTACTTTTAATAGCAATAATTGGAGTTGCTACTTTATGATTGTCACAAGATGCTTATATTGTGCATACTCAATTTAAAATTCATGTATGCAGATATCTTTTTGTTTTACTACAACCAAGTAATATATTACAAACATTAAAACATGCAAATGTTATTATTATTGATGAAATGTCAATGATGACTTCCATTATGTTATGTGTAATAAAACAACATTTGAAACAAACACATAATAATATGAATCCATTTACAAATGTATTCTTATTATTGGTCGGTGATTTAGCACAATTACCTGCAATATGTAAACATTCTCTTTAAAAAAAAAATTATATTGTAAATTGTGTCATATTTCAATGGGACCATGTTGGCTGAATGTAATTCATCATATTTTACAAATCTCTATGAAACATATCACAGATCCTATTCTTCTTCAAATTTTTACTATGATTCCTACTAAACAACCTACACAAAATGAAATTGATAATGTACTATCAAGTTATTACATTTCAAAAACAAAATTATTATCACATATTGAATGTAATACTATTATTTTATGTTCACATCGAGAAGATGTGAATAAATATAATGATTTGTTAATACAAAAAAAAATCTTTGATATTGAAATTTTTGATGTAACAATGGATACTAATGCCACAAATATTGAACATGTGGAAAATCGGTTACATGATTCAAAATTTGATCACATAAAATATATAGCTATTGGAGTAATATTAATTATCACAAAAAATATAGATATTTCACAAGGAGTTGTAAATGGAGCTTTTGTTATAGAAACATGATTTTCATTAATAATAACGAAATAGTTCCAAGTATTATTATAAAAATTACTAATACAAATAAACAAATGATATTAAAAAAAACAAACCTAACAACATAAGTATACACATGAAGCATATTACTACAAAGCATCGTTTCCATTAGTATTAGCATATGCAATAACTAGCCATAAAGCATAAGGTATAACAATAAAATCAAAAGTTCTGATTCACATAAAAAATGCATTTGTTCCAAGGCTTACATATGTTATGTTATCAAGAGTAACAAATCATTAAAATTTATTAATTTATGGAGCTCTCAAACCTACATATTTAAAATGTATATATCACCATTAATAAAAATGATTATATTTTAACCGTCAAAAATATCATTTTTAGAATTTTTGAATCAATGATGTCAAATTCAGACATATATTTACAATTTATAGCAAACAAGGTAGGAGTTCTTTTAATTATTAAAAATAACACTTATTTTTTAAATATTATTTTACTATTAATTTCGTTCATTTTAAAACTTTGAATTGATTATTTTACAAATTGTCATAAAATCTTTAAATGGCATTAATGCATGTGAAAATGTGGAAAGGGATATGTGTAGTCTTGCTATGGTGTGGAGCTTTATCATATCCAACTTGATAACTAAGTTTATTACAATATAAACTTAGTGTCATAGAAACCAAATTTCAATAGTTAATAAAATGAATTTTTTTGACTGATTGGACTTAGAAAAAAATCCAAACCTTTTTTACTAACAAGAAAAATGTTAGTTTGGAATTCATGTTAACCACATTACCTACCATGTTTTCAAAAAGTTGCAAATGAGAAAAGTTTTGTGTAACTTTTGTTAAATTTAAATGGTTTTTATGTTTTGGTGCAATTGAATATGAGGAACATAAAGAGAAAGACAGAAGAGAATGTTTTGGTAGACCAATTTAAAATTAGAATTAGAAAAAATGGTTTGTTACCAACTAGGAGTCATTAATTTTTCTATTTTTCTATTCATTTAAACAAAAGGAGGAAAAATTATTTACCTTATGTTTTTATAAAAAAAAGGATTTTTTGAGAAAAATCAAAATGATGATTAATTATAGGGAATTTTCTAATGACTATTTACCCCAAATTTTTTTTAAAAATTTAATTCCCATGTTTCTTCTACATGAAGTAGGGACCATAAATTATTATTGATTTTTAAAATTTTAGACATATATACCTTTCTTATTCCAGATTCCTTGACCCAATTATAGTCATTTGAATCCCTTGGTGAGTCATCCTCACCAAATGAACAGTTTGGTAAATTTCTTCAAACACATAAGAATTTTTATTGCAAAAAAAAATCCCATTTCCAAACATCTAAAATTGCAAGACTTTTTCAACACATGTGTACCCCTTGAATGAGGCAATTACCAAAATAAAGGCCTACATGTGGCAATAACAAAATGTGGATTCATGTTGTCTAGTTTTTCCTTTTGAGACAACCCCTAGTCTAGTTTTGACATTTGAAAATTCATGTGATGGTTCTCCATGTACAAGTTTGAAGCAAGTTCTTCCAAAATTTGAACTTGTTGGTTTTGATTTTGTCACATTTTTTCAAATTCAAGAACTCTAAACTTGGTTTTTGAAGCGGGTCTAATTCTATGTACACATTACACATTCCCCAATGTTAAAGATTTTGTGAATACAAAGCTTTATGACAAGTTAAAATATGGATCTATGTAAATTTAAAGCTAATTAATTAATTATAAACTTCAATATACTTTCTAACTTTTGAAAAAAACTCAACTTTTTTACATATATATCACTGGGAGAAATTGTGTCCACGACAACTAAACTGCCCTATAACTAAAGTTCTAAAACAACTAATATCCAACTACATTGCCATTGTCCCATGGAAATATGACAAATTAATAAATAAAATGTCGTGTTGAAAAATCAAAGAGTTGTATTATAGTTGCAAATTAGTTGCAAGATGTATATTTATACAATATAATGTATGCACATTATATATACGGTTATAATCAACCATGTTTGATTTTGTTGACAAGTTACATTTTAATCACATGTAACTACATCACAACTAGGATAAATTTAATTACTAATCAATGACTTTTTTACAACAAATGTACAGTCTTGAGTAGCACATACAATCACCCCATGTGTATAAATTTCCATTGCCCAATATATATGACATTTCAATTTGTTTGCAATTGTATTTTACCTTAAAATTTGCAATTTAAAAATCTAAAATTTATGCGAAAAACCCTTAAACAAGTGACACATTTGCCTTAATGCATCAACAATCTTCATGTGCTTATGATTATTGTTAAGAAATTCAAGATGAATTTTTTTTTAAATCTTTCTATTCAAACATTTTGTGTATTTCTTAATCTTTTGGTGATGCAAATTTCATATCATAATTAAATTATTATTATTTTGTTTAATTTAGAACTAAAACTAAAATGTTGTTATAAATTATATTATTTATTTAAATAACTTGGAGATTGAAGGCTTTTGTTTTTTATTTTGGAGGTTGAAGGTTCTTGTTCTTATTCTTTGATATGTTAAAGGCTTTTGTTTTTTCTCTTGGAGGTTGAAGGTTCTTGTTCTTATTCTTTGAGATGTTGAAGGCTTTTGTTTTTTCTCTTGGAGGTTGAAGGTTCTTGTTATTGCTCTTAAAGAGATGGAAGGCTTTTGTTTTTTTTTCTTCGAGGTTGAAGGTTCTTTTCTTGTTCTTAAAGAGGTTGAAGGTTTTTATTTTTGCTTTTGGAGGTTGAAGGTTCTTATTTTTTCTTTTAGAAAAGTTGAAAGCATTTGTTATTACTTTTGAAGGTTTTTATCTTTGATTTTAGAGAGGTTGAAAGCTTTTACTCTTGCTTTTGAATGTTGAAGGTTTTTTGTTGTTTCTTTTGAATGTTGAAGGTTCTTGCTCATACTTTTGTATGTTGAACGTTCTTATTTTTATTTTTTAATGTTAAAGGTTATTTCTTTTATTCTTGGATGTTCAATTTTTTTACTTTTGGTTTTAGATGTTGAAAGTTTTTGCTCTTACTCTTGGATATTGAAGGATTTTACTTTTGCTCTTGAATGTTGAAGGTTCTTACTCTTACTCTTAAATGTTGAAGGTTTTTACTTTTGGATGTACATCAAAATTCTGTATATAAGGTAAGAATTTTTCAAAAGTACCTAAAATTGTAATTCAATTTACCTAATTGTAAACATAATATTTGATTTTATTTGTAAGTGTACAAATTATAGTTTAGTTTGTATCAATGTTCTATACATTGCATTTTAGTGATAGATAAGTTGGATGTTAATGGCAATATAGTTGTAAATTAGTTTTATTCAAGTTAAAGGGATTATTTACATATTTTTGACATTTCAATGTTGTGATATGCTATTGATTTCATTTCACATGTGGAACTAAGTGTTATACATGGCATATTTCAAAGAGATAAGGTGCATTGAACGAATTGCATGGCTCAAACTCCATTTCAACAAAATAGAATAAAACATTCGTTTACGAAACATAGTGTTTTAAATGACAATATTTGATTGTTGTGGGTCATCATTTTTACGATATGACCTTTTGTTTAGATAGAGAAAAATGTTTGTTACATATATCTTGGGCATTATGTTTAGATTCATAATTAAATTATCTTTAATAAAAACATTAAATTATTTTTTTTGTAATGTATTTTTCAACATGGAATGTAAATGTATTTAAAGTTTCAAATCCATTTCATGTTTATAAACAATGATGTCCAATGCAATTCAACATTAGCTATTATAATTAGGACAACATGATAATGGTTGTGTGAAGTTTGGATAATTGCATTATAAGTTGCAATTTAGTTGTTTAATACTACTAAAATCAACTACCATACAATTGTTTTGAAACCCAATTTAAACATCTATTGCAAATTAGTCACTAAATCTTTTTATTCTCATTTCATCTTTAATCGTAAATTAACTGCAAAGGATAGGAATAAAATTCATTGCTCAAATGGATGAATGAAATAATTAAAATATATACTCGTTCTACTAGTTATAAAATACTTGTAAATAAGTTGCAAGTATAAGGATATTTAAAATCCATTTGTCAAATGAATGAATGAAATAATGAAAATATATATTTGTTGAACTAGTTGTAAAATAGTTGTATATAAGTTATAAAATATAAGAATAAGATTCATTCATCAAATAGATGACTGAAATAATTTAAAATTATATTTGTCAAACTATTTGCAAAATAGTTGTAAATAAGTTGCAAAAGGTATTAACATATGTCATTTGTTAACAAATGGATGAAATGTCATGTTGGCATTTCGTTCGCCATGTTGGAAAATGTGTGGGAATTTGACACGGAGATTAGTTGTAAAAAAGTTACAGATAGTTGCATGTGAGTTGCACCGTATATACGAAATTATATATGACATAATGTGTCCATTGCAATTGTTGCAACTTGTCTAATAACACTAAAGGTTGTATAAATACCATGAGTTGCAAATGTTCATTACAATTGGAAAACTTAGTTACAAGCCCAACTGTAAAATCCTATATTTTCTCATAGTGTATCCTTACCTTGTTTTCATAAATATTTTCTCATGGTTCCAAATTTGGTTCCAAATCTAATAAAACATTTTTTCCATGGTCTAATTCTTATGTTGGTTTCCAACAAGTTGATGTCAATTTGAGTTTGGGTTACACGAATTTGACCTTGAACCATTGGTTTTTATTCTTCAAACTGGATACCTTCGCAACATTTGTGTGGACCACATTTGGATATGTAACATCATCAAACATCATAAAACATGGGCCTTACCCATTAATTTTTAAAAATAGGATGAATGTAAAATCAATAGCTGAAACAAGTTTGTATAACTTCATAAACTTGCCTTATAAATAGTGAAAACTTAAAAATGAAATGTAAAAATTCTCAAATTTTCCTGAAATGAAATACTTATACTTTCAATAATTGTAGAAGTTAATTATATTGTACAAATGAATGAAAATTTTCTTAGATAATTTTCATATTATAACAACAAAAAAGATTGGAAATCCTCTTTTGCTCGTGAAAATTCGAGAAAAAACCCGAAAAGTCGTAAATGTCATTTATTTTGGTTTAATGAATATAGAAGAACTTTAAAATATATCATTTCCTTTATATATTCAAATTTTTAAGGTTTATTACCATAGTACCTTTAATGATTTGACTAGCCTAAAAACTAGGATGTAAATAATACAAGGGATTTTCTTACAGAAAAATAGGCTTACATCACCACCTAGAAAGAAAAAATCAAATCAAATCACAATAACCAATAAAGGCAGAGATCAATCAAGTTGATGAATGATTGATCATGCCTACTTATCAGGGTTTATCTTATTTTGTTTACACAACAATGGAAGGAATGCTACAAGCTTGCAACGCAGTCGATGAATGACTGATCATGTTTACTTATCGAGGTTTATCTTATTTTGTTTACACAACAATGGAAGGAATGCTATGAGCTTGCAACGTGATTTTTAAAAAAAGATTTTTTCTTGCTTTACGTCTTTTGGCTCATAGTTTTTTGAATTACTCCCAATTTAAAGTGCCCTTTTTCCATTCATATATAGATGTAAATTACATGTTGTAATATGTTGATAAAATATAAAAGAAATATCAAATATTAATGCTTTGAAAATCTTATATTCAGATATTTGCTATCATAATTACAAAAAATCTTATTAAAAATATATTTGAATTATTGTAATTTGAAATATAAATATATATTTTGCAAAGGGTAATGAGCCCTCTTTATGAATGATCATAAATGTGGAATATTTCCACTTGCAAATCGTGTTATTTGAGATCAAAGGACAAGGGATTGGTGCTAAGCACCTCTAGATATAAAAATTATTACAAGATAATATCATATCAATATTTAGAAAATTTCAATATAAGGTAAAAATTTATATAATATGTAGTATACAATTTAATGTTTCTTGGAAGATCGACTACAAAGACCTTAGAGTTGAAAGAAATTTTTAAAAGGGATCTAAAGGTTATAAAATTTCACAATTACAAAACGAATAAATAATTTAAAAACCATATGTACATATTACATATGTTTTCATATTCAAATCCACTACAAAAAGTTACATAGTATGTAAATGGCTTATAAACACACCATGAAACATATATAATTGTATACAAAATTATTGATTGCATTTAAACAAATATTAAAACTATTCCAAATTTTGAAATTTATGGATATATTACTAAATTACTTTACACATTTCTTGCAAATATTTCATGGTTCAATATTCCTTCAATATACTAAATCCATAGATTAGTATATTATTGTCAAATGCAAGAACATGAATATGTACATTTCATAATTATATTTCACATGCACAATATAATTCAATGCAAATGTTTGGTAGAAATATTGAATATATTATGTAAATATGTACTTAAAAGATTTCAATCGACTACATGTTTGATTTAATAAAATATAATCAATCTATATGAACCAAATTAAAAAATGTGTGAAGATAATAAAGAGTACACAAAATTATCTTAAAACCAAATACAATTTTTTAAATTAGCTATAGAACTTGGGAATTACATACAAACTAGATTCTTCTAGGAAACTATATTATAAACATTATTTCTCAATGTAACTCCAAAATATTTTCATAAACATAATAATTATTCTTTTTTTGGTAAAGTTACACATGTAATTGTTTAGATTTAGTATTCATGTTTTACATCCATGTGATGCTTTATGGTGGCAGTTGTTATGATAGTGTGTTTAATAATGATCGATGGCATGGTTTTCTTAACTACTCCTTGGTCCATCTTTTAACATCCACAAGAAACATCTCATCAAATGGATTGTCCAAATAAATAAATTAGGCAATTAAAAAAAACAAAAATGTATGGATTATTCACCTTGTTCTGAATAAAGTGCAAAATTGCAAGGTGCACTAATACGTCTTATACTAGCCATTCTATAGTCTCTTGAAGTGCTATTGTGAATTCCTTCACTAAGACAAAAATCATAGATGAACAAAAATCAGAGAAAACAATTATGTTCTAAACCAAATCACCAAAGAATTTCATGTGCAACAACACCTTTAAAAATGGCATTATGTAAAATTATTTAACTAAAGAAGGTGCAACATGTAGACAAATCTCCACTTTTGAAATTAATCCCCAAAACGTGACAAGAGCTAGTTGTGAAGGAGGGGTCTAGGAAATGAAACCTTGGTTGCCCCAAGTTTTATAAACATTCACCCTTTGGAGCATGTGAGATCTACAATTTCTTGTGACCATAGGTCTTCCCAAAATTCAAATGCACATTCAAGGCATAAAAGATGATATGAAAGACCTATGCACTTCATCTTGTTATTAGATTCACATATTTTCTCTTTATAGGCCAATAATGAGGTACCTTGAGAAGTGTGACTTCTTGTTGTTCATGAACTTGAATGATCTGTAATTTCTTTTCCACCTCTTTCTCTAACTTTTGCACCTATTGAAGCAAACACAACACACATTTATTTTTCATAAAAAAAATTGGTTTGACTACTCAGAACAATTTGATCCAACTAACAACCTTCAAAGGATGATCAACACATTCTCAATAAGATTGATAATTTGCAACAAGCTCTAGACATTTGGGGCAAAAACTTGAAAATCAGGAATGATTGAAAGGGAAAAGATGTCTACATTTGCTTTGATTTCATTGCATTCCTATGCAATCCCCCATTGCCTTTTTCTTATTTCCTCCAAAGATTTGATTATAACATGATTACACATAAGACATTCTCATTAATGATCACAAGTAACTACACAACAAAACATGGACTTTGTCATGTACTCTATTCTTTGGACAACACAAAACCTATTGAGATTAGGAACAAATAGAATATAAAAAAAACCATCAACCCTTCATCAACCCATCAAACTATGCAAGCTCATCCATTTTCAGTTCAAAATTTTTTTTACCTTGCTAAGCTTCTTGAAGTTCCTACTCCTTTTCCTCAAGTTGTTGTTGAGTAGCTTGGAAAGTTAGTAAGATGTCATGTTTCTCCTTGTATTTTTCTACAACCAAAGTTCGTGCATTTGCTTTCAAGGTTGTATTTTCAATTTGTGCATGTGAATCCTACATAAACAAGCAGTTCCTACCCCAAATCATATCTCAATTCCAAAGATATGATATGGCATTTACATGAAAGCCAAATTGGTTTCTTTTCTAATGAAAGTTCTACCTTCATATTTTAGGCACCATGTTAATAATCATGCTTTTTGAGTTGCAAATTCCTTCGGGAATTCTTTAACACAATAAACAACAAAAGATGCATAACCATCCAAGGTTATAACAAGAAACTTTAGAGTTAAGTGTGAATAGTGGAGTGAAGGGACCAGAAATGGGAGTTCAAAATTAGCAGACCTATCTTTGTAGAACTTCAATATCATTCTTTAAAACCTTCTTGTTTGCCTATAAATCCATCTCCACCACCATCTACATCCATAATGTCAAACAAAAACACAGCCTTAGCAAAGTTGCACAAAGGTTTTAAAAAACATTTTAACTAACTCAATGTTGTACATAAGTTGAAAAGAACATTTCAACTTTTGTTCGAATTTCCTATCTTAACAATTCCACCATCTATTGCAAGCTCTTGATCTCCTTGTTATGAATTTCCAATTGACAGGTAGTAAATGCATTTGACTGGTCTTCTAAAGTGGAATGGATCTTTATTGCTAAAAGTTCTTTGACTCCATCAAATAAGTCCTTCCCTTGAAAAATATTTGCTATGGGTGGAGCACCTAAAAAACTCAACTTTTCATGTCCCCTACAAACAATTGAAGAAACCCACACAACTCTTTGAACATTAGCTCAATCTATCATAGTTAAAAACTAGGACCCATTCACCCTAAACCTTAAAGCTTGCTATTGCCATGAGATTTGAATTGAGCTATGTCAAAAATGGCTTTATAGGTAAGGTTCAAATGGTTAGCATTGTTAGTAAGAGGTTGTTGGCGGCGCTTGGTGTTACACCATCCTTGTATAGATTCTTGCACTAGAAGAAATGTTCTCCATTCCAACCCTATGGTTGCGACTATAGATACAACTAGTGTCCAAATCAATTAATTTTGTGACTAATGTTAAGTTAATCCTACATGTCATTCACTAGGAGAAAAAGGGCAATTTCTAACCAACCAGTTTTCAACTACAAGTCGTCTTCAACTTTGTTTTGACTACACAATAATATTTATTTAAAAAAATTCTATGTGGATGGGATGGCATCTCAAATGAATTGTCATGTCAACTAGTTTGGTAAGTGTACGACATTGACCACTAATAGGTGTTAACTATAAAAATATTCTTTTTAATAAAATATAATCCAATTGAAGAATAGTTGATAATTCCACTTTGCCATGACATTATGTCATGTCAAGTCAATTACTTGACTATTTTGGTGGACCTTGTTTTTTAATGGATGAAAAAGGATAATGATGGATGAAATATTGCATGCATTTTCAACTCTACTTCAATTTTAATTATCATTACTTATACCTTACCCACATATTCACTACCCACCTACCTACTTATCATTACTTACACCCTATGTACATGCTACCTACTTACTATTGTAACTTATACCTACATATTACATACATACTAGGCTGGAATGAAAAAATCACAAACACAAATTTATATATACCTATGTATCATAATACAAACTTATTATACCTATGCCCCCTAGACTAGAAAAAATAAGTTTGTATATATAAGTATAATAAGTATAATAAGTTTTTTAACAATTGTTGCCCCCTATTGTTACATCACTTATTATACTAGGTAAATAAAGTTTTTTTTTTCTGGCCTACACCAGGTATAATAAGTTTGTATATATAAGTAATAGGCTATATATTTATGTAGTACATACCTAGGTACTTACAAATTATTGACCTACATAACTTAACCTACACCATACTTTAAATCACCTATGCTATAATCTAAATCTATTTAACCTACAATTTATCACCTACTTATAAACTACCTTGGTAATATATGTAATAAGCACCTGCCTAACTTACAAAGTATTACCTACTTACCCAAGTATCTAGAAGTAATTTGCAACAAGTGTATTTGCTTAACCTACAACCTACCTAGGTAGCTAATGAGGCATGTAAGCATGTAGGCTATCTAAGTAACTAGGTTGGATAGCTAGTGAGGTTAGATTTAAATGGGGTGGCAAGGTAAGGCAAGTTATGACTACCAACATACGTATTGTCTACCTAGATACAATAGAAGGTCCCTAGGTAAGTAATAGGTAAATATGTTAGGTCAAATGTAGGTAAGTAGGTTATTTAAACTAATTAGGTATAGGTAGATAGGTATTAAGTAACTAGGTAACTAGGCAAGGCTTTTAGGTAGGTACTTATGTGATTTTTGTTTAATCATGGTGTCACAACCTACCTACTTATACCTACCTAAGTGACTCACAACCTACCTATACTTAACCTATTACTACCTACCTAGGTTTACATAGGCTTTGAGTTAGGTAAGGAAGTTAATTAGATTTAGGCTAGGATAGCTAATTAGGCTAGGCAAGCTATTTTAGCTTAGCAAGGGTTCAATTTTGTGGTATAAAATAATTAATATATAATTTTATGGAATTTTACATATTCATTAAAATGCCATAAAATTCCACAAAATTAAAATTGTACCATTTATAATGTTTTAAATTATATCATAAAATGTCATTCATTTATAAATGATTCCATTTATGCCATTAAATGTCATATAATATATATATGATACCATAATTAATGATGAATGGATGAATTTAATGTGGCATATAGTATGAATGAATGAATGAATGATTTAATGTGCCAAATAATATGGATGAATGGATGGTATGACATACAATAATGGCGGCAATGTGTTGGTAGGAAATTCAAAGTTGAATTATAGTTGAAAATTACTTGAAACAATGTCAACTTGCATAATTGAAAATTAGTTGACATCCCAACTATAACCACATATTTCATCCATCCATGGATGAAGGGATTGCCCTTATATAACATTATCATTCACATTGAGCTTTTTTTGCACTCTAGTTTGATTTCTTTCTCCTTTTTTGCAATTTGTTTTGTTTTATTTTACTTTTTCAAAGCCCAACATGCATTTAGAAATTTAGATCATGTAGTTTAATATGAATTCATGGATTTTTTCGAGTGAGTGCATTGTGCCCTTTGCATGTGAGGAATTTAACAATTTTCATTTTGGGGTTATTGTTAAGTTTTTTTTTTTTTAATCATGTTCAAGCTCATTTTTCTTCTTTTCATTACATTTTTATAAAAAAAATATTAAGCACATTAAGGTCATATGGTGTCAAGGCAAATGAACATGAATAACATGAGGAGACAAGCTTATGGAATTTGGAAGCCACCACCACACGTGCTTCTTACAATTGCAGGTGCTTAAAAACTATTTTCCTCGTTTTGTTTATTTTCCCTTTACCAAGATATTTCTTCTCTTATTTCTCCACCATGTTACATTTAGTTAAATTCTTTTTTAACTAGGTTTTGTTTTGAACTCTTGTTGGTTTTTTTTTTCAACTAGGTTTTTCTTTGAACTTTCATTAAAGTAACTAGGTTGGTTTTAGTACACTTAAGCGCTTAGGGTAGTCTAGATCCAAGGGGAGGGTTTTTTTGTTTCTAGTGTCCAAGAAGATGTTGAGCCTTTCCTCTTGGCGCATTTGAGGCACTAAAAATCATCAAAACAAATTAGAAATGGGAAAGTTATGGCCCTTCAAAGTAGGGGGGGTCAAGAATTGAAAACAACAAACCACAACTAGTTTTTGAACACCCAAAAGATTCCTTGTATGTTGTTTTATTGTTACTATAGTTCAAACATTATTTATAAAAATTAAGGTGGTGCTCTTGTAACACTTTAAATTATTTAAAATGAAAAAGAAATGAGAAAGTTATGAGCTTTGAAAGTAGGAGGGGTCCAAATAAAAGAAAAAAGAAAAAAAATGTTTTATAAGTATGCAAGTTTTTTTTTCTTCAACTCTCATTGGTTTTTTCCTTTTTCCAATTCCAAAACAAACACTTGGACAATGAGAGCTAAAGTTATGAACCTTTTCAACCATCAATGCAAGTAAGGTTTTTATTATGTTTGTTTTAGTGAACTATTTTTAATTAAATTTCAACTATATAATTTCTATTAATATTTTGATTGGGTTCAACTAGGTTTCAATTAGGTTTCAACTATGTTTGTTGACTAAGTATAAGGTAAGCTCATGATGTGTGCCATTTCTATTCATTTTTTTGTTATAATTTTTTTTAATTTCAAAATGTTTCTTTCTTTTTCAACTTCGTTACTATTGAATAGTAAATGATGATGTTTTTATTGATTTTCATGTGTGAAACTAATGCATAATCTTTTTCTTGATGCATTATAACTTCGATTCCTATTGAATTTTCTTATTTCTAACAACTTTCATTTTCTATAATTAAAAAATGTAGGGTGCAACTATGAATAAGTCAAAAGACGTGGTCCAACAAGGCAACAATCTAATTAAGCATGCCAACAATGAGTTCACACCGTTAGTGCATAAACATAGGACAACCACCTTATAGGATAGTCATTTCATTGTTCCAATAAGTGTTTGATTAATAACATTAACATCTTCGGGATGTAGATGGGACCATTTCCTACATGGGAACAATGTTTCCTTGCATAATTTTTAGATTATAATAGGTTTTACATTCTTAGTTGATACTATATAGGTAGATTATGTTTTTATTGTGGTTTGATTTTCTTTAATTAATTTTAGCTAGGTGTATTATCCCCACAATTTAGCTTTAGTATTTTTATAATTGTGATTGTAATTTGTGTAAACTTGTAATCTCAACTACATTTCAATTAATTTACATAAATTTTGATTTATTTTCAACGTATTTTCAACTTGCTTTCAACTACCTTATAGTTGGTCTTTTTACTTTGGCTCAACTTCACATATGTTGGATGACCTATAAACAACAAGATGCCATGTGTCATGCAAGTGTGTAACATAAGTGTCCTCGTGGCATAATATCATATGCTGACATTTTCAATAAATCAATAATTTCAAGATTTTGAAACCATACACATGGCACACATCAAATAATTTATTTTGATTATGGACCATGAATGCCCATGTGACACGTGTCAATGTTCCATTAGTTATAATATAATTGAATAATAATCAAAATTCTAAAATTCCATGTATTTCTTCAATGACATGACACATGCCAATGTTACATTGGTTGTAATATAATTGAAAGATAGTCATAATTTTCATTCCACACCCCCAAATGACATGACACATAGGTGGATGAAGTTCATCCATTGATTTGTTAGCATGGAATCAACTAGGTCCAATTAACACTTTATAGCTGAAATGTTGTGTCGACAAAACTATATGTCGTTTTCAACTAAAATGTTGTCAGCTCAACATTAACCCACAAATTGACACATGTACATTGTTTAGGGTTGACTCAACATTGTTGACTAATTTGGAAATTAGTTGACAACATCATTTTTCAGTTGCAAAAAACATTTTGTAGTTGAAAGTGATGTTTTCAACTATAAATGACAATTGAGAAGTAGTTGAAAACATAGTTCAAAAATAGGGTTTTTCTCCTAGTGATTATAGTTGTAAGTACTTGTAATGGCATATGAGACTACAATAGTCATAAATGTGACTTCTTGACAAGTGTAGTTGAAAATGTGATTGGAATGTGCAACTATTCCATGTTTGGATGGAAAAAGTAAAGAAAAAGTGTAAAGTTTACAATCATTATAAAGTGCATGCATGGATGGATGAAGATGCAATTGTTTTCACAATAGTTGGAATTGTAACTTTTGCAACTATAAATTGTTTTGTACATTAATGCATACTAGACAATATACGACATCCTATAGCTTGCATTATAATGAAAGTCTTGTGTATAAACATTAATTATTAGCATTGGAAATACAAGGGTTGTTCAAATGTCAAAATTACAATTAGAAAAAATTACAATTGACATGACATGAAACATATGAACCAATAACCTATACTACAAACATAACCATTCTTGAACAAAATTTCAGGGTCTTTAGTGACTTGATATGAAAGCTCTCTACACTTGGCACATGCACACCCTTTCTTCAACAAGTGTTTTGAAACCACATCTTCTAAAATTGTTAGTCTTGAAAAGGAAACCAACATAAGCACGACAACTAGCTCACTAATGCAACTTGACCTAACCCATAAGTGTTTGATTCTGGATAATTGTTTGTAGTAGGGCCATAACATGGACAACCGAATGGGGGGACTAGTTAACCCCAAAATTGATGAAACTTCAATGTCTATTAGATGAAGAGGACAAACCTGTAAACTTGGGGAAACTCCATAATACATAAATATCATCATACATAACCCCTGCATGTCATAATGTCCACCTTTCATGAGACACAACTATAATACAAAATTCGGTGCTCCTATTGTTTATTTTATGAAGCTTGTACATGGAAGATAGTTTGACCAAATTTGTCACATTTTGAAATTCAACTTGTCAAATGGAACACTGGCCTCTTTTGCAAAGTATGTCATTCGTTAGCAAGGATTTCAACTACTTTACAAAACACAATGTGGTTTGCAAAGGATTTAAAGCACCAAAGCAAAATTGCAAGTGATAAGAAGTTCACAGGTGCTTAGAAAATGGGCCTTGACCACCATAACCACCAAATTGATAGAGCGACCTCTCCAAAGCAACTAATGTATTTGTTGCTCACCCATTAGGATTATTTGCCCATGTTGTTTTTTTAACCTGCTTCTACCCTTGACATTTTGGGGTACTTGGGCCTTACAAAATTGTATGCTAAGAAAATAGGCTCTCCCTACACCTCTTGGTTACAACATTGAAATCTGCAACCATTTCACAAAACTTGTATGTGATATTTTTCTAGAAACTTATTTCAATATAATGAAACATTTAGAAACAAAAAACTTGCATTATACTAGATGATTTTGATGCCAAACTTGAAGTGCAAATGTATCATTCAATCGCTCAGTTCCATTACAGCCCCCTTGAATGACTATTAGATTTTCACCCAATAAAGCAACAAAATGATTGGAGTGCGGGATTGGAGCCTTCCTTTGCACTTTTGGCATGCTCCATCTATATTTTGCCACATCATACAAATTGCCCACATATGACACCATCATAGATAGGGGCAACTACCTCTTTTGCATTGAAATATGCTAAAGGCATAAGCATAATTCATCACATGAAAGATCTTCCCTTGGATTGGAAGCTTTCAAAGGAAGTTACATAATTTTTTTGGGCACCGGCAACATTAGGAATATGCTAAGAGGATCTCAAGTCAATAAGACTAAGGACATATTTATAAGATTCTAAGCAAACCTCTAGAAAAAAATACAATTAAAGACATTAGGAGTTTAGTAACAATTAGTATAATTTTTTATAGACATGCCCATATTTCAAGTTCTTTTTAGAGGGGATAATTCCAACCTCTCCCTTGCCACCAAAGAGAATCACATAAGTTCCAATGATGGTCAATGTGTGGTAACCACGTGGAGATGGTTGACATCCTTTGGGACACACTTGTTTTAGTACTCAACTCGTAAGCCCAATCATAGAAACAATGGGAAAACTTTGTGTTTCTTCAACCAACAACATTAATTATTCCACATTTCAATTTATTTCCAAAACTCGGTTTCTTCTTTTTCATCATCATTTACATGTTCATTGCTGCCATTATTTGCAAAAAAAAAGGCAAAAAATTAAAAAATAATTATAAATGAACCTTTAAAGAAGCAAGGTGTTGAAGCACCAATGATGCATGCCTACACTGACTTCCTTAAACTTCCTCACAATAGATGAAACCTGATGTCACAACAATTCACCATGTGCACATCTATTGTCCTAGCCCTAATCAATTTGATTCACCTTCATATTTGTTTTTAATCTCCTCTCGTAACCGTATCTCCCTTCATTTACAATTAGCTTCATTTTTACAAAGTCATGTTAATCGATTTTTTTGTCTATTTTAGTCGTTCATAACTAACCACATTAAGTTCTATTAACATTTGTTGTGTGCAGAATTATGAACATGAGGAGGCCAACACACGCGCATAGTGTTGTTTATTTAATCTTTTTCCTCATTGTTCTTGCTCATTGATCAAACAACACCCATTTCTTTCAAAAGGTGCTACTTTTACACATTCTACCAAATTTCATAATACACATTATGTTCTTACATCTATATCTACAACTAATTGTTACTTATGATTTTCATATTTTTCAAACTCAATTTGTTACTTATAAAAACTTGCAACAATTTGACAAGACTTTGCCAAAAGCCAACTACATAGTTCTCCTCAAAAAACTCGAAAAGGACCTCATCGAGTCCACCCTACTACCCTTGGACAAAAAATCGAAAAAAGATCACCAAACCTACTACTTGACTAATAGTTAGTTGTGTTTCTTGGATGTTTATGAATACAAAGGTTACAATGACCTACTTACATTGCTTCCTCCATGGAAGTGAACCAATTTGTGGATAGTTATGCGATGAGAAAATCCAAATTCCTCAAGGACCACAACAAAATGTCAGTTATTAGTACCATACCATCCCCCTTTGTTCTTGTAATTCAATTTTATTCCATAATGTTTTCCTAAGAAATTCATCTGCACTTTCTTGCAAGGCACACTAGCTAATCATGGACATGCTAAACATCCCTTATGTTGATATGGAAGAGGAGATGACCATTTACATGGCGACTAGCCTCATTTGCTGAGTCATGCTTGACACCCTTGTGCCCTATCAAATGGCCCATTTCTTGGTTGAATTCAAAATCATCGACATTAACATTTAGTATGACTTGTCTTTTAAGCAAGCAAAACAACTCTTGGAAAGTTTACAAAACAACGAAGGCCTGGCCATGTCAATGATTTAAAAAATTGACTTCCCGATTGTGTCAAAAAGCGTCCACATCCACATCCAAATATGTAAAAATGAAACCAAACGAATGAACATGCAACATCATGTGTACAAAATCACATGCATACCCATCGATTGTGTCTATGTTGGACAAAACATTGACCCATTTTGTTGATTTTGACAACATTGCGCAAATCCTTTATTTCGCATGCAAGCTGATGCAAAAAGTTTTCAACCCTTTGAAAATCATTTCAAGTTTGATGTGATTTTTAACAACTTTCATAAATACCTAATTGATTAGTTTGAACAACAACAAATAGCATTGTTAAAAACCATTGACCCCCATGGTTATAATAACCTTCGAGGTACATCGTCATCGGACCGCAAGTAATGGTGGTTTCGTCATTAGAATATTTTGTAACATTTTTGAATAATGTATAAAAATAACCCATCCATTTTACTAGACTATTTTTTTTAAAAATTCATTTATAAGAAAACAACCGATCCATTTTAGTGGACTAAGTTTTTTTATAAAAAAGGTTCTTTTGTACCAAAATTATTATTTCTAAGTTTCTTTTAACTATGTTATTCCATCGGCCTAGACATTTGTTTTTTAGTAAATTTTGGTTACATATGCACCTAATGGGCCATGGGGGCTTATTCACAAATGAATATAATCATAGAAGCATTCACATAGGAGGATGAAGAGGATAATAGTCTCACATTAGTTGCAGTATAGTCGCAAACCCTTTCCAAATTTGATGAAGTTGGTAAGTAGTTGCAAATGACACAATTGCAAATAGGGTGGTTGCATATCCCCAAATTTCTTTTAATGAATCTATGGTGAACAAATATAAGTTCATCCTTTGACCAAATCATTAAATATAGTTTACATGGCATGGATTTACAACTAAAGTGCAACTATTTTGATAACCTATCAAATTTTGCCACATGGTGAATTGTGAAATAGGTAGGTAGTTAGGTAAAACCACATTGCATTTAAACTAAACTAAAGTAAACTAAACCACATGGCACTTAGGTTAGACCTAGATTAGGTTTAGATAAAGGCCATATGGCACCTAGGCCACATGGCACTTGACTAGAAATTTTTTTTCATTTTGGGTTTAGTCTTTAAGGTCAAACCTTTTTGACCAATCAAAAACCTAGGCTAGGTTAGGTGGAACTTAGGCTTATATGCCACATGGCAGCTAGGTTAGACTTAAAGCATGCCACATGGCATTTAAGTCACATGACATTTCAACTGTGCCTAAACCTAGGCCATGTGCTGCCACCTGGGCTAGGTGGCACTTAAGCCTAGACCTAGGCCATACCATGTGACATTTATGATTATACCGCATATGATATATGGCACCTAAGATAAGCTTAAACCTAGGCCATGCCATGTGGCACCTAGGCTAATTCTAAAACTAGGTCACATCATGTGACACTATGTTAGTCCTAGACCTTGACCACATGGCACATAGGTTTAGACCTAAACCATACCATGCAACACCTAAGTTAGTTATAAAATTAAACCACACCATGTGGCACCTAAACATGGGTGGGTTGGTTGGGTAGGTAAGTAAACATAAGTAGGTAGGTTAGTCTAGGCTACATTGGTAAGTAAACAACCTACATTAAGTAAATCTAGGTAGGTAGTTTAAGTTAGGTATGTAAATAATTCAACTTATGTAGGTAGGTACATTAGGTAAGTACGTAAGTAGGTAGGTGGGTAGGTAGGCAATTAAAATTATTGACTATTAAGCTTACTTCAACTAAGTTCAGCTAGCTAGTTAGATAACTTAGGTTAATACATACGTAAACATGGGTAAGTAGGTAGGTAGGTAGGTAGGTAGGTATCCTAGGTTAGGTAGTTAGGTAGCTACCTAACATAAATATAAGTTAAATATAACCTTAATACGCCTTGAATCAAGTTAAATAAAACCTTAATATACATGTATAGACATACCCCCATTATACCCTTAATACACCAAGTGGGATACCCCTTGGGGCTATGTCCAACCCATAATGGGGCAACTAATTTTGATCATTATTATAATTAATGGGACATATATATCCTTTTTTAGATGAGACCATATTAGAAATTGTGCGAAGATGAAAATAATAATAATTACAACCTAGTTGCAAGATAGTGACATGAATGACCAATTTTTTTCAAATAGTTGCAAACATGACCAAAGTTAATCACAAATGATCAATAGTTGCATGTAATTGCAAATAAATTGGTTGCACTTTGGTAATTTTCTTTTAATGAATTTATGTTAACCATAAAAAGCTTGAATCGCTAGAAGAAAACTATCATTTTGCAACTATCATATGTAACTAATTTTTAGTTACATGCAACACATGCACATGATTTTTTGCTTAGTTGCATAAGACAAATCACATGTGATATATTATTGTACATACAATGTACATACATTGTGTTAGTACTTTTCATCCATTCATATTCATACAAGTTGCATATGCAATTACACATGCAACTAAATGATTATTTCATCACACATGTCCATTTTCAAGCCAATCATTTAATGACACATGACATTTGAAGCCCATTTGACATTTATTATTTAAATTAATTAAACAAATCTAGGTCATTCAATATAAGGTTTATAAGATGTTGACATGTGGCACATATGTAAATAAGCAGGTAAATAAATAGGCCTAAGTAAGTGAATAGGTGGCTTAAATAGGTAGGCCAGTAAATGTGTGGGCTTAAGTAGTTATGTAAATCTTAATTCAAAAGATAGATTTATAACTTTTTATTAAAGTAAAATTGGGTTTAACATGTAAGGTCAAACATTTTTTTTTGTTCATCCCAATTGTCACTTTTTTTTTAAGTAAGGCGCCTAGACATAAATAGTTACAAGTTTCAAAGCTATGATAACCAATATGAGATAAAAATTATAGTTACATTATAGTTGCAATTTGGTTTAGACTAATAAAACCAATTTGTGATTTGAAGTTCAAGATCTTTGGTCATTGCTCTATTGTCTTTGAGCCTCAAAAATATTTTATAGTTTTACACCTAACACATCCAAAGCCACAAAAATCATTCAAATTGGTTTTTAAATGAGCAATATATGTTCTGATGAAGTGAAGGGGGTCATTGTTTAATTTAGGTTAATAAAACCAGTTTGTGATTTGAAGTTCAAGATCTTTGGTCATTACTTTATTATTTCGAGCCTCAAAAAGATTTTGTAGATTTACATTTAACACATTCAAAACCACAAAAATTGTTTGGATTGGTTTTTGAAATGAATAAGATATGTTCTTTTGAAGTGAAGGGGGTCATTGTTTGATTTAGGTTAATAAAATCAATTTGCGACTCGGAGTTAAAATCTTTGGTCATTGTTCTATTGTTTTTGAACCTCAAAAAAAAATTAAAAAATCTACATTTAGTGCATTCAAAGCCACAAAAATCGTTCAAATTGGTTTTGAAATGAACAATATATGTTTTTTTAAATGAAGGGGGTCATTTTAGTTTAAATAAAGAAAACCAAATTGAATTTTGGAGTTCAAGTCTTTTGGTAACATATTTTGTATAAAATCAAATACATATTGTATGTGTAGTAACATATGATCAAAGTGTAAAAATCATCCATTTTAAAGGATGAAGAAAAAACTAGTTGCACCATAACTACAAAGGTGATAAAAAATCATCTTAAATTCAAATGTAGTTGCACATGCAACCACTTGAGTTACATGCAATTCAACCAGTTGCATCCAGTTGCAAATGGGTTGGTTATAAACGACATGATTTCTTTTAGTGAGTATTTCATAAATGCATGAATATTCAATCATTGTGAAGCAAGATGGAACATATTTTTCAATCGCTTTAATGAATGAAAACACATTAAACAATCCATAAGATGTTGTAATATTACAAATTTTACGAGATTTAGCTTAGACCTAAATACCCATATAGTTTAGGCTCGATAGGTAATTTGGGATAATCCTATTCTATTTTGGGTTTAACCTTTTTTATTGCCTCATCCCAAGTGTCAATTTTTTTTTAATACTTTTAATCCACCTAATTATCTATTTTACAAACTTGAATGGCAGGACAAACAATATGGGATAAAACATTTAGTTGCATCCTAATTGCAACTACTACCTATTAATTAAATGTTATATTTGCATATTAACTAATCTACATGCTAGTTATACTAGCTATTCTAGGTATATAATAGGTAATAAATAATTATTAATAAATAATCCATATATATATATGAATATAATAATAATAATAATAATAATTATTATTATTATTATTATTATTATTATAATAAATGTAAAGCTAGTTGTATAAGAAGCTAATTAATTACAATATTACTACTATTGTTATTATTATTGTTGTAGCTATTAGGCTAAGTTAGGTTAATTAGTTCGTGTATTAACCTACATATATGATGGACATATATGAATTTGGACTAGGTTTATGCTACCTAATTTAGATTATATATATTAATATATGTATTAACTACCTAGGCCTAGGTATGTATGTATTACCTATATATATATATTAGTTTAGGTATATGTATATACTAGTTTAGGCTATTATTTTTATGACATGTGTCCATTTTGTACACCATTAGTTGCATGTTCATTACACACACAACCATATAACTTGAAAATTATATGATGTCAATTTTGTAGTTGCAAGCATGTATGATTTAATTGTAAATGCCAACTAATTACACACATATGCATGATGACTAGTTAAGTATGACGTGATTTCTTTTATTATCTCCAAACTTAAATCAATGACAAATCCCAATATTGTTAAATAATTTTGTCATCACATTTTTTAGGTTCTAAAATCTTGAAAATCATGTCCAAAAACCTCTATAATATCCCAACCTCCATAGAATGATGAGCTAGTGGCTAATCATGTAATCTGCAAAAAAATTATGTAAGTTTATGGAGGATCCTTTTTGATCCAACAAAAAAAGCAGATTGAGTGCTTGCAAAGGGATTTGTACTTGTATGTTCAATATGTAATGAGGTTAAATTGAAAAAGGAGAAGACGAAAACAAAATTGAATTGATAGGTACATGTAGTGCAAAATGACAAAACAAATTACACATGGTTGTGGCAAGGATAAAAAATATGGAATGATATTTTTCATACCATAGGTTTTGTGAATATGATGAAATAAAGCTTGAAATTACACCTTCTTCAAGCTCAAGAAATATGCCCTTGTACAATATTACATGGAATAGACTCAACAGAAGGGTGGGAATTGGTAGAATTTATATGTTGTAGTAATACATAGCCAAAACAACGAAAACTTATCATGTACATGAAGACATGTACAAACATAAGCTTTAAAGATTATTAATCTAATTTTTTATATTTTAATTACATGTTTTTCATTCTAAACCCAAAGCACTAATAAGTCAATCCAAGTGAGGAGGAAGTAGGACCAAATGAATAACTATAAACATCACTTAGAAAGAAAGGTAAAATACCATCATTGCCAAAACATGAAACAAGTGATCTAACAAACATCCATGGAGGAGCTATTTGAAAACAAGTACAAAACTTGCACCATAACTAACCAATTACAATTGTTCAACTTGAAAAAATGACATGAAGTTCAAAACATATAACTTACTAAATCACAAGAACGAGTACTTGAGAGGTCTTTAATATCGACATCACAATTTGAACACATAGTTATACATGTTCCAACCAATTAAAGAGGGACCACAAGTTGAAGATACAACATGAGAAGAATAGGTCTTTACACAAAGAGCAAATATCCAAAGAGTTCATAATAACTTTAAATATGCAACAAGTTGCAAAGATTAAAAATCAACATGGTTTTGAATAACAACACATGCAACCAGTGAAATAGCAAAATCAAGTTATGGACACAATTGTAAATTTTACTATTTTTGCATAAGCATATATATTTTTTGCTAATTAATAAGAATCTCAAAGATGTAGTCCAATTAAAGGTGGGGTAGCACTAAGGGGATGTGAAGGGAATCACTAGCATAATATGAAGTAAAAACATTAATTTGATTACTAGTTAGATTATAATTGACTAATAATTTGAATTATAATTTTGAAAGGAACAATTTTGGTACATATTTCTCGAGCATTTTCTTGATATTTATTATGTACTCTTCATGTATGTTTTGATTTTGTAGTTATATGGTTCCAAAATAAGAAATGGACGTGGATTTCATTTTGGATTCTACTTTTGATATGGAAAGTGAACTTGTCAACATGTGTTTTGAAAATATAATACATATTAGAATTTAACATTGTGTGTTGTGTTTGTTTAGTTTCATATTAGGAAGTATGACTTCAGAGGTATTCAATTGCATAGAATTAGAAATCTAAATGGAAAGCATAAAGAAAGAATTTACTATTTTTTTATTACAAGAAATGGTTGCAATGTGACAATGTCAAAGATATTTCCAATAATTCACAACCTTGAATTGTTTACCAAACATAAATCTAATGTTTAGAAGTTTGAGACTTATCTATCAAATATTGATCATCATGTGAATGAATGACTAATTGAGCGTATCCAACAATTAGAATATTAAGTAAAATATGGAAAAAATCAAATGCATGTTTGACTCATCTACCTAGATGATTTATGGTTCCATCCATTCACATGGCTACATGGGTGAAAGGTAGGAAACCCAACTAGAATGGTAAATCATGAGCAAGGTGACCAATAAATGGAAGACCAATCACATTAAGGCACAAGGTTAGAAACCTTTAATGTTTGAATGATAGTTGAAGATCACTTATTTTTAATCATACTTGGTGGATGCTAGTTTTAGCAAATTAAGGTATTGTAGACCTAAGTGAATGCATAATCTTTGATTTGAAGGCATCAATGTCTATTTTCTTGGGAAAATTTTCCCAAAAATCAAAAATAAAAATTAAGAATCTGAAAATTAAGTGATTTTGGAGATTTTCAATAGCCAAAAGTGACATAAAAACATAATGAAGATTAACAAAGTTTTATATTTGATTTTTAGTGTGTAATAAAAAAACTTAAAAGATGATTGAAATTTTGTATTTCATATATGGTTTTATAGCTAGATTTGGCTAAATCTTCCTAGGGACAACGGTCAAATTTTCTACATCTTCCTATGGATGATTGCCACTTTGGTTTCAAACCAAAATAAAGGCAAGGCCCAATCAAAATAATAAAAATGATTTGTGGCCATAGAATTGGTGCATATCCATGATTGGATAATATATCCAAGACAGATGATGGGCTAATAAAAAATGACATATTTCTAATCATATTTGGTAGACGTGAGTTTTAGCAAATTAAGGTGTTGTAGACCCAAGTGAATGCATAATCCTTGACCTAAAGGCATAGTCCAATAAAAATAAGAATAATTTGCAACCATGAAATTGGTGCATGTACATGATTGAATAATACATGATTGGATGGATGGCGGGCTAATAAAAATGACCTATTTTCTAATCATATTTGGTCGAGGTGAGTTTTAGCAAATTAAGGTGTTGCAAACCCAAGTGATACATGCATAATCCTTGACCTAATGGCATAGCCCAATCAAAATAACAATTAATTTGTGGCCATGAAATTGGTGCATGTACATGATTGAATAATACATGATTGGATGGATGGCGGGCTAATAAAAATGACCTATTTTCTAATCATATTTGGTCGAGGTGAGTTTTAGCCAATTAAGGTGTTGCAAACCCAAGTGATACATGCATAATCCTTGACCTAATAGCATAGCCCAATAAAAACAACAATTAATTTGTGGCCATGAAATTGGTGCATGGACGTGATTGGATAGTACCTAGATGGGATGATGGATGAGGGGCTATTTTGTGGATGAGTGTGAATAGGTATCAGGACGCTTTGCTGTGTGTTTGTGTGCCAGACAGAATTGGACTGCCCTTTTGTGTGTGTTTGTGTGCGCGCGTGCTTCGCTTCGCTTCGGGTTTGCTTGCTTGCTTGACGAGGGTAGCGTCGAATCCTGTGCAAACGCTGCTGCAGGTAACAAGAGGATGCTGCTGCAATCGGAGACGTAGAAGAAAGAAGCAGTAGCCTTACACCAGACGCATCTCGGATTTGTGACTTTGCTGGACATCGCATTCCCTTCAATTGACGGTGCTCTTTCTTTTTGTCCTTTTTTTCTTATTTTCCCCCCTCAATTTGTAAGTCTTCTACCTCTTCGATTTGTGGAAACCAGTCATGGCCTTGTTCCCGTGTTTTTTCCCGCTCTCTCTTTTCTTTTTTTTCTTTTTTCTTTTTTCCTTTCTTCTCGCTTACGTTCACGTAATGGTTCTTTTTTTTGGGTGTGAAGTGTACTTCAGTGTTTTGTTAGCGAGTTTCGTGGTTACCTGTTTTTCTTTCTCAGGCTTTAGAATGTCGTAAACTGTAAAGGCCTGGGCTGCTTTGCTTTGCTTTTCCTGTTTTATTTTCTTATATGAAACCGATATCTGTACAGGATTGGAAAAGAGAGGGTTACGCGAAGAAGAAGAGGAGCCATGAAGGGGTGCACACTTACACAGGGTTGCGAATTGCAGCGGTGGAACATGGTTTTGGCAGGTTCTTTTTCACCTATCGATCTCATCACTGTATTTCAGTATGCGATTCCTGGGTGCACCGGCTTTTTCTTTCCCTCTTGATGTCTCCGTCATGAAAGGATATCGTTCTCATTATGTGTGAATCTCTCTTTCGCTTGGATCCTTCTATCTCACCCTGTCATATCAAAAGTAGGATGCATTTTCTTTTCATACAAATGATTTGAACCTCTTCTTTTTTGCTTTTCAAAATCAAATCGATCAGATGCATGTTCAGATGGATGTTCTTGTTGTGAATCTTCAGGACAATATGCATGGGACCAATAACTATGTATTTTTCACTTGGATTCAATGATGACTTTTTGTTGTGGACATTTTCTTTAGGCAATTGGAAATTCTGGTGTTCAGAGGTCAAGGAATTGTTATCATTCAGACTAGATTGCTATCTATGATCAATTGTTGGAATGGTCAGTAGCAGCAGCTGATTTTTAATACACACTGTCAGCATCATTTCTACAATCCTTGGTCATTGTGTCTTTGTCATGAGATGTGGATGCATCTTGTTGCCTGTTGACAACAATCAATTAGCAACAGTGCTTTTGGGATTGAATGTTCTTGGATTGTGATTTTCTGGATAGAGCAAGGAATTAAAGCCTTCATTCATGGTCTTCATTTACGATAGGACAATCTACAGAGCAAATGAAACTGATTAGGATGAACCAGAAGCTTATCATGAGGACTAGTTTGCCTCAATTACCATTATGTCTCTGATGCTTGCCACAACTGTAGTTGCAGTCATGGAGTGTGTGAAACACAAGTGCACTATCTTTCTTTTTCTGTATATGGTTTTCTCTCATGATGTTGCTCAGGCTCTGTAGTTGTTTCATCTTTTGTGTTTGGCTCTGTCTATTGAACAAGCCCTAACCCTGGAGTTACATCTTTTGCTGTCATGTAATAATTTTGGAGTCATCTACAGACCAAAATTTCTGAGTGTTGAAGTAGAGATTTGTGATGGGGAAGTGTTGCATTTACTCATGGTTATCATTGGCATTGTCTTATCAAGATCTGTAGAATCATTTTACTAGTAGGGTCCCTGAATGCATGACTTTTGCTTCCTCCCAGCAGATGGTGCATGGGTTTCCAGGATGTCATTTCTTCCACCGACAAGTTAAGAAATTTTGGTGAAACTTGCCACCACCAGGTCTGAGGAGTTCTGACAGTATACAAGTGTCAAGATCAGAGTTCTAGAAAAAAAAGTGAAGTTGAGGATGGGCCGACTGTATTTGATACAGCTAGATGGCCGTATCTATAGCTGTCGCTATTGTCGGAGCCATTTGGCCAACTGTGAAGATCTCATCTCCAAGGTACTGTCCAGCCCTTTCATATCACTACCAAGGCTGGCTTTTCTATGACCAATCAAGAAGGGATATGATGAAAGGATATTTATGTGCTACCATTCTAGTATCCACAAACATGCCTCAACTGTGTTGTCTTAGAGGTATGATGGCGAATAGTAGAATTCTGATTGGTGATAGACAAGTGCACACTACACAGTTATCTCTTAGTGGACCTTGTAAAACCCTAATTTATTAGGTTGGCAGACGAGAGAATTCATCAGCATTCTAGAATGGAAATGATGTTGTATTATATAGTTAGTCTTACTCTAGGGTCTTTTAACTGTCACTATATACCAGATTGTCAAATCACTTCTTAACTGTCCATCGTCAGTGTGTGTAAAAATGACCTTTACAAAAAGCTCAAAGACTCTAATTTCATCTGGACTGCACTTCAGATTATTTTTTTCCTCTCTCTATGTACACAGTGTTCTAAACTGTTTCTGGTGAGGGTTGTGAAATGTGTTGCAACAAACCTTGTCAAACACCTTTGACACCAACCCCTTCCTCTTATGTGTTACAGAAATAGTGGCTTTTGAGTGACCACAACAAGGTCTTGCTATTCTTGCCAATCTGAGTAGATAATGGTTCATCAGCTTCTTGAATTCAGTTTTTCTCTTGATTTCCATTGCTTCACAGCTTGTCATCATGCTGTGTTTGAACTCACTTTGTGCATTGCTCTGTATCAGTCATTTCACTGCCGATATGGAAAGGCCTACCTTTTTGATAAAGTGTGAGCACTTTCACACCCTCATTATGGCTTCTCAACATGACTTTGGACAGTCCATCTCTGCTCAAGTAGGTTTGTAAGAAGTAGAGCCTAATAGAATTACATCTGTGATTTAATCAGGGTGGAAGATTATCATGGTTGAAAAATGTATTAACACTTTGTAGTTGGCATCTTTTAGGAGCCAGGCGTATTGCAGAGTTGGAGGGCTTAACTCAGCACTCACAATTTGATAGCTGTAAATTAAAAATTGTGCAGGGTGAATGTCTCAGTTGGGCGCCAAGAAGATCGAATGATGACAACAGGAAAGCACACTGTGGCTGACATTTTCTGCAACTGTTGCCAGCGGATTGTTGGCTGGAAATATGTATTTTCTCCTCCAAGAAGCATTTTCCCTCAAATTTTCCTCATTTCTGCTGCAGTTCCCTCCTAAACTAGGTTTTGTTACATGAGTGGGTGTAGCTCATATTTGGAAATATGTTTTTTTTAATCCTGGCAGGAATCAGCATATGAGAAAAGTCAGAAGTACAAGGAAGGCAAGTTCATTCTTGAGCGGTAAGTCATGCCACCAAATTAGTGCAATGCTGAGTTTTTTGCAATTGTCAATTGGAGCCTGTTCTATGCTCTTTTTTGTATGGAAAATAATTGGAACAGTCTATTCATCTCCATCAGGTTAGAACCTGTAATGCACAGTATATAAATATTGGGTACAGTTAAGCCACAAAATTCATGCACTGGAGATGACAAAAACATAAAATTTCATCTGATCCAAGATTAATGGCAAAGATTCTGGGCCTTTTTGTTCTGGGTTGAAACTCTTCACTTATTGCCTGCATTGGTTTTTGTTGAGTAGAGAAAAAATGATAGATGGGGACCAAGTTGGCAGCGATGGTGATGACGAATAACAGCATGACAAATCCAAGTTATCCAAGATGGCAACCTCAAAGTTGCATAGTTCCAGAATGGAAAGAGGGGGCTTCTGCTATAAGGTAAGCTCCATCATGGAAGTTAGGTAGCGAACTCAAAATGATGGACAAGTTTAAATGTGGAATAGTGCCAGAGCCCAAGGGGATTGGAGCTCGATGGCATGGTTCCTTCCATTAATTAAACTCTCCATGCATTCGTATGTTTATTGCTCTTCTTAAATGTTTGTATAAAGTCCAAAAAATGTGTTCTCCCCAGAGCAGTAAGCAGACTTGCTACTGCAACTACAGGCCAAGTACAGCAGTCAATTACAATTCATGCATAAACTTAACATAATGATCCTCTTGCCATCACGGATTGTGTGAAAATTCAGACTTCTTGTGGATGCATGGCAATAGCTGTACATAGGACAAGTGGGTTGTTAGTACATAGGTAGTTCAAACCATAAACTGAGCTAACTGGCCTGCTTAGCTATGAAATGGGAACCTGATGGAAAAGTGGATGTCTGCTCACCATCCTTCCCTAATGGTGCACTGGTGGCCGATAGATCTCTCTTGGCACCAAGTCCCAGCCCAGCCCAGTTGGGTTTTTCTGTGGAGATTTCTAGTTTTAGTTTTTCGTTTGTTTTCAAGGTGTTTTCTTCACAGCCAGTATCACTGTTTTTCTCTTTTTCATTGTTCTTTTTTCTTTTCTTTTTTTCTTTTTTTTCTCTTCTTTTCCCTTTTTTTTTTTCCAATGTTTTTTGTTTTGCCAAACTGGCAAATTTTTGCTGGGAAAAACACAGTGAACACTGAAAAACTCTACTATCACAGAATAGACACTTAATCAAACTTAATTAACAAACTTCAATTCATTAATATTCTTCTTGATAGGTGCTATATGTACAAATTGGCACTTTTGCAACACCAATGGGCTTTTCTGTGTACAATCATATTTGTTTGGTGCAACCTTTTTTAGTTCATAGCTTTTTGTTGTTGAATATATTTTCCATTGGTACCTTCTGTACAATTATGCAGTTTCTGTGTTTATTTGCCAACCTTGCATCATTTCTACCTCTTTTTAAGGCTCAGTTCGTTTTAGGCTTGTGTTCTGATGTGCCCAGTTTCTAACAAGGCCTTATTTCTTCAAAGCAATGCCACAATAATATCTTGCTTAAACAAGCTTTTTGAATCCATATAATTGCAAGCAAAGCTAAGATTGAATTGAAACCATATTCCTTCAACTAGAAGCTGGATCCTTCTCACAATACCACTTTTTGAGTGTGAGTTAGATGTCAACTATAGGGAGAGCATGATTGAGAAAATGTACTCTTGCAATTGAAGAGTTGCAACCCCATTTGCCAATTTTGCAATATCTACTTAAAAGCAATCTCTATGAAATGGGTACACTCACAATTAAACATGTTATTGAAACTGTAACCAATGTTTATTTTATTTGGTTTTTAGTGGTAAATTAAGTTAGTGTTCCAAATGTGTGATGGATATATACAGTAATGCTTCTAAGCTATCATTATAGCATGTACTTAAATTTTAAATGAATCTAATGAATATAGTGTATGGTCCAAAAACATGCTTTAAGGATTGTAATCGATGTTTTAAAACAAAATTTAAACATTACAATTAATAAAACACAAAGGAGCGATTGGCGAATTGCAATCTACCATGTCAACTTATGAATACCATTTCAAGACCACTTTAGTGTGTTTTAGAGGGCAGTGCTTGATTCTATTACCTTTGATGTACCCAAATGTAATTTATGTGTGTTTGATGATTTTTTTTATTCAAACAAAGAGCTCCACAAGGGGACCCAACAATTACATTGTAGTTTGTGTTAATAACTTGGGGGCGGGGAGAAGGGGGTCTGAAATAAAACTAGATAAGAACACAAAGGACCAAAACATGAGACCAAAGCAATCTAGTGGTAACCCACTTTGAGGTGGCTATTTACTAATCACATCAAACCTTATCAAATAATCTTAATGTTTTTCCCAATGAGTTGCCCAAACTATCCAATTCATAAGAAAAAGGAAGAAAGGGATATATCCCACCCAATGCTAAATCATATGGTAAATTGCATTAAATGATAGTTGGGGAAAAGGGAGGGGGAGGATTTAACGTTTGGAGCTCTAGAGGGGGCCTCAAAAGAAGTTGCAACAAATAACTATTGCACCTGAGAAAACCTATGGGATAACATGCGTGATGGAAAAAAAAAATCATGGATTATCTTGAAGGTTAAGGTAGTGATACTTTCTAGGCATTTTGTAGGCATTTTGAAATTTCATTACATTGAACACCTTATGTAGTAAAGCTTCCTATTTTGTGTGTTAAAACCTTATGGTGTTATTTTGCACCATGCATGTTTTTGTTAAACTTTAGTCCACATGCGCATGCTTGTAGTTCACAATGCATCACATGTGATTACATTATTGTGATTCATCTTATTCAAATTCTTGCAATGCAATCACATCCATTGTGCTCATTTTTACCTTCAAAATTTTCATTTAATACATTTCAATTGCTTGTTGGACTTATTAAACATATAACAAGGTATACATGTAACAATTACATTATGGTTGTAACACTATGTGACCAAACGTGTGAAAACAAAATCACTATACACAAATACAATAATGGTTACAACTTAGTTTAGATACAAACACATACTTACCAAGTTCAAATGTCCATTGAAAATTGTTACCAATCAAAGTACACTTAATCTAGTATTTCACAGAACATTTTTTATTATGTCATACCAATTCCATTACCTATTACTCACAAGGTAATGGACATGCAAAATCAACAAACAAATTCATAAAGAACCTATTGACAAAGTTTGTAAATGAATAGAAAACAAACTAAAATGAACATTTTCATATATTACTACTATTGTATTATACAACTTACAAAGTAGTTACATGTTACACCCCTTACCAATCAATTTATGGTTTTCATTTATTGATGTTGACCAAAAAAAAATCCGATTATCAATGGGGACAATCATAATGCAAATCCTATACAAATGCTTACTAATAGATTACTAGATCTTGAAAAACTATAGGAGCAGAAGTTCGAAGCATAGGATAATGTGGGTTTCAATCCTATTTAGACTAAGAAATCATAGGAAATTTGCATTTGAACAAGAGTGTTAAAAGTTTAAATAGGGTTTGAATGAATTACGAAACAACGTTAAGCCAATGGTTTGGGAAGTTCATGTACAAATAGTTGTAAATGAAAGATTGTAAAATAATTAGGTATTAATTTTTAAAAAAGATAAAGAAATTAATTTAATTTATATTTTTCAAAAACCAATGTTCAATTATGCTGAAAATGAGATGAATTTATTCAACATACCTTTAGTGGCACATGTGAATGTCATTAGAAATATAGTAGTATAAGGTATTATAAGAAACCTAGATTGTCGATTTTGTCATTAACTATGGGTTACCCTTTAAAATGAGAATAAATTATGATGAAAATAGTTAATGATCATTAAATAATATTTACAATGAAAGGCAACATGTCATCTTCCTTCATCATTCAACACCCTATTTTTGAAAGTGCACAACCTTGAATGAGGAAAGCCAATTAAAATGTTTTGTAAGATTAAACACGAAGTGAAAAGAAGAAAGGAAGAAATAACATGAAGAAAAACATGAAAATTTGTTTAATTTGTCACAAGGAGTGAATGTGTAACCATTGTATTAAAACTAGTAAGGTGGAAACATCAACAAGAATCAACAATTTACAACAATTTGTAAAGAAAAAACATAGAGATTCAAGAAAGTTTATGAACTTATCAAACATGAAGAGGTGGAACAAGAGCATGATGTTCTCAATTTCATGAAATGCCACCAATAATATTGTCTAATATAAAGGAAAAGGAGGATCAAGAAGCCACATCTTCAAAAACACATATAGAAAAGGAGGTCAACAAAGAAGAAATTTCATACAATTTTCATGTATTCAATAGAACAATGCAAGAAACTCCAAAAGACATTAACAATGAAATAAGTAGGTATTTTGTTAAAAAGGGACATTCTAAAGTCCTTCATTTGAACTTAAGCTTAAAAGGTTGTTGCATTTCAATAATAGAAATGCAATTACATGTTGGTTAATGCATAATAGGTTAATGTAGTGAATTGGTGACATCATGTTCAATTGTTTATGCAAGGAGTTGATTCAATGGACATGACAAAAAACGAAAATGTTGTAGTCCAACATTGTGAATTCCAAGGAGTGTAATTCAATGCATATATTATTGCTAAGGAATTGGTTTCCATTGGAAAATAGGAGGAAAGAGCAAAAACTAATAGCTCTAACATCAACACAACTAACACATGTTTTTACTACAAGTTTAAGGGAGGTGTTTATGAGAAGCATGAGGAGAATTGATCAAATGAGAGGATCCAATGCTTCCCCAACACATGAGAGGAGATATTACTAGCAACAACCAACAATTCTTAAGAGAAGGCATAAAATACAACTTGGTATTGGTGTACATACTATTCAAAAAAAGTGGAAGACCAACTAGGATTGGTTAGGAACCCAAAGAAGAGGATAACACAAAGTTCAACTAAAGATCTTGAACCACATATGCTGCAATAATTAAGGAATAGGAATGAGGTATAAAGTCATGACAAACCTTTTCCTTAAATAATCGCAAAAACAAAAGAATGGAAGTCAATAAGACTTTTATGAAACATATAAGGCTATGGAGATAATGTTCCTTCTATGGAACCACAAGCACATGGAACAACACCTACACTAAAACAAACTCATGGATTTCAAGCATAAGAACCTATTTGGTTCCAAGTACCATCATATAAAAATGCACCAACTTCTTCATATATAATTACTAGAACAACTACACTTGGATCCATTAGTTGAAGTTGGGAAATGTTTGGTAGTGTAAAGGAACAGAAAAAAGTTGTAGACATGCTACAACAATAACACAATATAGTCAGAACTAACAACAAATTATGGAGGAGATGACCAAACTTAAGACAAACAATAGGCATGCAAAGGAAGCAATGAAAGAACTATAGGTCAAAAATGCACATTAGAAAGCACTTGTGATAGTGTAGGAGGAGGGAACAAAGGCAACTTGGATTATTTTTTTAAAAATGTAAATTGATATTCATAATCTTAATTAAAAAGTTCAAGAGTTGGAAACACAAGTTGACTAATATGAAAAGTAGAAGGTTTTCACCATACAATTGTTGCAACTAAAAAATATGAGTAGAAACATTGGGAAGCAAAAAAAAACATAGCCCAAAATTTGGCAAAAATTGAAATTATTCAAAAAAGATTTTGACAAAATTCAAACAACAATACTACAACATGTAAAACAACAACAAAAGATGAAAAATAACTACATAAAACATAATAGGCAATAGTTGTTGAAAATAGAAAAAGTTGAAATGGAAACAAAGAATTCCAAGGCATTACAAAAGATGTAAGATGAACAAAATAGACTATAATTACACATTTACAACCTTGAGTAACAAAAGCCTTATTGTTAAAAACAAGAAAAAAATACAATTTGGAGAACATTACAAGACTTGACAAACAAAAAATTCGACAATGAACAAAAATTAAATATATGTATTGCTTGAATAAAACACGATTTAAGCTAGGCATGAGAAGGATTATAAATACAAAAGCCACAACTCGCATCAATGAGATTGAGGGAGGTGCCTTCTTGACCTTTTCTTATATTATCCAACGAACATTTTGTAACATCACCAACCTTCCAGAAAGTTTCACCAAATAAGTAATTTATAAGTTTATATCAAACAATTTTCTAGAGACTTGCACCAACCATATCTTTTAGAATTTTGCACTAATCATGTCTTCTATAAGCTTTTGTCAACCATGACAATTAAAAGCTTATGTTGACTTTTAGATTAAAAAAATTATAATCTTTTACTAGTTTTACACCTTTTAGAAATTTCCAAACATATTGTTCATAAATTTTTTTACAAACTTTTAAAAACTTCTAAACATATTTTTCATGGATATTTTTGGAAACTTTTGGAAACTTCCTTAATGATTTGTTGTCCATGACACCTACATTACTCACCATATGTTTATGGAGCCTAAAACATTGAAATCAAATATGATTTATTACAAAGTCCTAAGATCATGAAAAAGATGAAGACACTAATACAAGTTATCAATCTCCCATTAAAAACCAAAAATCTTGTCACCCTAAAGGAGTCATGAAAAAAAACCTTTAAAAATGAAAGGTGGTGATGGTAATGTAGAAGTGCTTCTTAGTGTTTTAAAAAATCACTTTCTATTTTATTGTCTTGATACATGAAGATTTGTTACATTAGCAATTCTAGATTTGGTTATGATAGGATTTTGGACTTGTAGTTTCATGGCAAAAATTAAATGTTAGAAAAAAAATAATTGTTAGAACAATAGTAGACTTGTAAATATTCATAGATTAGGAAGTTACAATCTAATTATCCCAAGATGAAATGTAAGAGCTAAGAAAAATGTAAAATGTAAAGTGGGTGGGTGGGAATTGAACAATTGTCATTGTTTCACTAATATTAGGTTAATAACCCAAGTGAGATAGATAGTTTAAGTCCATGACTTGACCAAGGATTCAACATTTGATGGCCTTTAATAGGCCAAAAACTTAAATATCATGGGTATGGAACTTCATAGCACATTCTTGTTCATAAGCATTGAGTTCCACCCAACAATAATATCTTGATTCCCAAATCATATTGAAACCATCATCACAAAAAACATGGGAGTTTGGAAAGTTCATAATTGTGGGCACAAGGCCATCCATGCTTGACCCACCTTGCCGACAATGGTAAGAGGTGGCCAACCATCATGTCACACCACTTGTGATATGCATTTTGAATCCAAAATGGCATCCATGGTGAGAGCTTTAAATTGTCCGAAATCATAAGCATGTTGCAATCGGGTGGTGTTATGTTGGTCCACATCACTATAACCAAAGTGTTCAAGATCTCATTGATGCAACATCTAACAAAATTGGTTTTCCCAACCAAACATGGATTTGTTGCCATGTCACCAAAATTTGCAAACATAACCCACAAAATGGAAGAACATTTTCTAAATGTAGATGAATGGACATTTTGGAATATGTTGTAGATGTAACAACATTCATAGTAGCTCCAAAAAAAATCTTAATTGTGGTCAAGCAAACCACCACATGTGTTTTCTTGAAAATGGCCTTGACATGGCTAAGCAATTATTACCATATCCACTAAGCCAACAACATCCATATCTTGCACCCCTAGGAATCTAATGTCATGAAATAAGGTTGCCAAATACCCACACATATGCTTAATAATTATTTTGGATAATAATTCAACAATATCTCCACATGTTGCATGGATACTTTTTGAGCTATGGTGTTGGGGTTCAATAAGCATATTCTCTTTTTAGGAGCTGACCATAAAATAGGGGTGGCCCATACTATAATGTATTTTGGTGGGCCATCTTTACTATGGGTGGTGGTAAACTTTGCCATGCTTGCATGACACATCAATTAATCACCTTTTCCAACTAGTCCAAGGTTCCTTATAATGCTAGTCGGTCACATGTGGACAAGGCAACATTGGATGGATGGTCCTATGTCATATCTTCAAGTGAAGGTGGGACATCATATGCATCTAACTTGTCCTTCAATAGCCCCAAGCCCTAGGATAATGTGATGGAAAATCTAGCCAACATGGTAATACCACTAATTGATCCAACATCTCATGAAAAATATTGGACAAGGAATTGAGCTTGATATCCAACTCGTAATTACCTCTTAAGTCTATTAAGAGGTAATTTCCTCCCAAAAGTTCAAACAAAACCTATGGGATACAACACAACACCCCCAACCAACACATCATATGATGTACCATTTGTCACCATGCTTCGAATTTAAAAGAATGATTAATTTGTTGGATAGTTGGGGTTCAATTGTACAAAAATGTCAATATTTAATAAACCCATGAGCTTTCTCAAATGCACCCATCGATGTTTGAATCTAATATGGGCATGGTTCAAAGTCTTCATTTGTCATACCAATACCCACAAATGTTGATTGGCCCAACATCACTAATTAGGCACCAAAATCCAATTTAAAACTTTCAAAAGGCAAGATGTTTGCCCATGTCCACTCCCCTTGAGTTGAAAACATCTTCCCTATTGCACACCAAGACCAATCCTAATGTCATTGATGTTTGATCAATGATGTCGTGTTGGAAAGTTGGATAATTTGGCAATTGTAGCTTGCCATGAAGGAAGAATGTCCACTTCAAAATGTATCATCTCTTGAGGTCATTTCTCCAAGCTAGTTGTTGGAAACAACTTTAATGCCATATTTACAATAAAGTTTGACACTCCTCCATTTTTCACATAGAGTGGCTACAAGTCGAAAAATGGAAAATGGTTGCACTCCAAGGGTTGCCATGGTGATGGTAGAATATAATGGAACTTGGAAAATGGTGTAATTGCCCTCAACATCACCCCATTCACATCCATTTTAGAAAATGAAGATCCTCATTTTGTTGGCTTCATTGGAACATGTCCCATGCTTGGGGTTGTGGATATATGAATTGACATAGTTTTTACCAACATAAATGATTAGGAAGATGCATTTGGCACTTAGTCTACCCCCTTTGAAATTCAAGTACTTCATTAACTCCTTGCGGTTATAGGGCATGTGAATTGGACCATGTAATTGCATTTGATGAATCCACCTCAAATGGATTTTTAAAAATAACACAATATCTCACCCTCAAACATGTGCATCATGGGGAACATCCATGGAACCAACAAATTTTGCTCCATAAAAGAATCCCAGAGTAGGAACGATCTTACATGCATGGGTGCACTTGTGGAACTTTATGTCATTGCCTTATTCTCTTTCACTTTCCAACTTGCCATGCTAGTGACCAATTCATCCAAATGAGCAAGTTCATCCTATGTAATTACCATGCCACCACCTTAGCCTTGGTCATTGACCTTACTTGGAACTTTACTTATGGCTTTGCCTTAAGATTGAAAACTATTGCCTCCTTTGCGTCCTCTTTTGCTTTTGCCATCCTTATTGTTAATAGATTTGTTGAAACAAAATTCTAGATGCAATGAGTAACAATGGTCAATGTCATGACCTTCGACACCACAATGTTCACATTTTAAATGGTATTAAAATTGTGGATTTACACGCAGATGTTTTACCTTTATTTGAACATTATTTTTTCACATGAAGACTTCTACAAGTCCAACATACAATCCCTTACCCTTATTTTGTTGAAATGGAGAAGCCCCATACACTACAAGAAAATATGTCTTTTATGATTTGATTTATGACTAGGTTGTTAGTCATGGAAGACCTTTATGATTACATGACTATGTAATTGAATAGGACATGTCATTTAGGACATCTAGTTGCTAGTGTGGTTCAATCGCAAGACAATTTATGATTATGACTTTTGTGACTATAAAGTCATGGAGGTCATCAGTGCTTGATGAGATCCATAAATCATGGTCATTGGATATAATTCATTAAATATGAAATAAATATGTTCTCCACCCATGCCATGTAGACACATGGTATAAAGGCTAAAAACCCAACCTATAAGGAATGTATACCTTGAACTACTTAGGAATCTAGATTAACTTAACTATCAAGCTAAACTAGTTAGGCTAGTTCATTAAGTTACAACTATGAGGACTTGAACCGGTCACCTCCACAATGAGGGAATAATTCCTTAATCCTCGCTTAACCATTGCACCACATGATTTTTACATGACAAAAATTGTCACCATATTGTTATAAATATTTTTTAAAACCTACTTTATAAGTTAGGTACTTAAAGGTACTAATAAGTAGGTAGTAGGTATGTAAGTAGGTAGGTAGGTATCTAGTAATAAACTTATGTAGTAGGTGATTAGGTAGGTATGTACTACCTATATCTAATAGGTATGTATGTACATACGTATGTACTACATAGTAGGTAGGTAGATAATAGGCAGTAGTAGCCCATAGGTATTCATTATTTTATAGGTAGCTTGTAAATAGGTAATAGGTAGCTAGCACCTAGTTAAACTATTAACATAGGTAGGTTTTTAATGTATGTAGGTTAGTCATGTAGTTCGCAATGTAGGCACAAAATAATCCTAATCTAGTCATGTAGTCATAATGCAATTGCAATGTAGTCACAAATTTGAATGAAAGTCTATGACTAAGGACCTATGACTACATGACTAGATTAGGACATTAGTTGTAAATGTCCAAATCATGAAAAACACATTTTGGCATTGTGATATTGACCCCCCTTTTGATCCCCTTTGGCCTTCCCACTTTGGGTGGCCATTGATTCCTCTTTTTTGAAATCCTTCTAGGTGGTCATGGTGAAAACAAGCTTACCAATTTCCACCACACAAAATCCCCAATCAATATTTTTCACAAGGTACAATGCTTCTTCCAATATGGCATGACCCCCATGATTAATGATGAATTAAGGTTCTATTATCCTTTGCATTTTTTGTCATGTTTAAACATGTACAATTGCACCAATTGTTATTTCATGAAAACATCATTGCTTTCCTTGGTAAAATGCCAACTTCTTGTACATGGTATGCGAAATATCATATTTTTCCTTTTGGAAATCTTAAGTCTTTTACATCTAATCTCTATGAATGCCCCCATACTCCAATTCCAAAATTTGGAAAATTAGATCCAATGGCTCAAATCATGGTGGATCACCAATGGTTGTAATGGCACCCAATGTTGCCTAGGAAACTCATGACATAAAAGGTGTGGGATTTAATGGGTCCACATGAACCACAACACTAGGAATCATGGTGGAAGAATCTATTGAATTGTCTTAGGTACTAGTGTTGGGCTAATTAGGATTTGGTATGGTCTCCCCTAACATTATTTCCCTTTCCTTTAAAGCTATCATGAGCTCCATGCATTATGTCCAATATTGTTCCACAACTTAAAGTTATGTTTGAATCATAACTTAATTCAACCAACTATCATAAATCTCCAATGTTTCATGCTCCAAATGTTAAGGTAAGAACTCAAATGCCCACTAAGGATTAAAAATTGGGTTTTGTTGCCTTTTGGTTTACATCCAAGTCTTGAAGCACAACTTCCATTCCTTGAGTGAAATGGTGCCCACTCGTCCATAAAACTAATATTTAACAAACCTAAGCCCCCCTATATCACCACCTTCCATACTTTAAATTAATTCAAAACTAATGTGAAACCTATAAACAAAAAAAAATTGACCTCATGGTCCACATTGTGTTTTTCAAAATCTTCAACATGTTCATTTAGGGATGGTGACATGGATAGTAATCTTTTCAAATCCACATGCAATGTGCCTTAAGCCCTAAGCCTATCCTTAATATGGGTAATTAGCTTTGTTGAACTTGTTGTGGCCATAATCCAAAATTAAGAGAAGGCACTTGCATCTGCCCACCAACCTTCATAAGGCCAAACACACATGGTGATTCACTATGAACATGACAAAAACAATCTATTGGTCATCACTTTGGTCATATTGTCATACAATGATCAATGGAGCAATCATGATGATCAAATTCAAAAAATGTTTACAATAATGCCAATTTAGGTTTACAACCTAAACCTTGTTAAAACCTAATCATTATGTATGGGCAACTCAAAAATAAAGTAGGACATACACAATGGTAAAAATTGGTGGTTAATTTTTTCCCATGCATGACCATTAACCACACCAATTACAACCCCAAAGCTCACTATAATAATCAACATATATGGGAAAGCTCATAACCTCACCTTGGGTTTCCCATTGAGTAGTATGCATGAATTTCTTAAAGATCAACCCAACAAGCATATGCTTGTTTTAAAGTGTTGGCTAGTGGCACACAATTCATTAAACTCCCCTACCTCCTAAAAACAATTAATAGCCCTACCAACATAATGATATGAAACATGTGCATAACCAAATAACACTAGTGGGGGTGGGGTTGCAAAACAAACATGAAGTTGACATGCATTATCCCCCCCCCCCCCACTTCACAAGCCAAAATTATTTGACCTATTGCAATAAACCATCACCAAAAAAGAAAAATTGATGGTGAAACCTAGCTTACACCACAATAATGAGCCCAATAAGTAGAGCTTACCTACACAGAAATTTGGTGGTCATCAACTTGTTGTGCACAAACTAATTCCACTTTTAACACCAAGAGATAGCTTTTGAAAAAAATTATTTCATAGCCTTCTTCTCCAAGAATCCAATCTCACAAAATGCTTGGAAATCCAACCTTGTACGAGGTTGTGATTTATTTCCAAAAGAAATTCAATTTAATTTCAAATGAAAAATTCGAAATTAATTAATTTGGGACATATTTCAAATCATGATGTGATGTAATTGGAAGTCATGATGGGTCCTATTGTATGAACCCTCTTGTCCGCCTCCTTGTTTAATCATTGACATATGTTTGTTAACTAATTGTTTTGTTCTCACACAAATAAAACAATGTCAAATCTTTTGTGCGATCACCACCCACCTTGTTCCTTGACTCAAATTGGATGAAATTTTTTAAATGAAAAATTCATCCAAACATATGGATGAACTTCAATTGATATGGATAAAAATCAAAATTTTAAAATAAAAATAAAACTAAACAACACAATCTTGTGGTTCATATCCAAATATAAAACCCAAACCTCACAAAGCTCCTAAATTCTTAAGGCTTAGAAGAAAGCTCTACTTGTTCAAATGATGGTGGAAACATCCACCACTATCATTATCACCAAACTCCTCTCCATGAAGCAATGGAAATTTAATCTCATGCACCCACCACTCACTAGCAAAAGCTCCCCTTACACCTTTGCTCTTCTTCATGCTTTGTGAGTACCTATAGCTCCTACCACCCCTTGCCATCAATGGCTTTAAGTTTGAAGTTATGTAGAAATAATCCACCTTTCTACAGCTCATGCCAACAATGATGATGGGCCACAATGGCAATTGTCATTATTGTTGATGGACAAATGAAATCATATTCGAAGAACAATAACAACCATTTAGTTATTATCCCTAAAACCTGTGGTTTGTTGACCAAATAGACCAATGCCATATGATTTATATAAAAGACAAATTTATTGCCTAATAGATAATGTGTGAACTTGTGCACACAAAAAAAAGCCATTGCTAAAACCTTTTTCTGTGTTGTGTTATAATTTTGTTTTGCTCTATTCAAAAGCCTAAAAGCATACACTATTGGTTGATCACTCTTCCTTGTTACGCTTTGAAACAACATAGCTTTTTGATATGTTGGAGGTCCATTTTAAACTCCAAACAACATCACCTTCCATATAAAAACCCCCTAGTTTGTAACAAATGCAATCTTGTATCTATCCTTTAAAACTATAGACATTTGATGATATCATGAATATCCATCTAAGTAGGAATATGCCTCGTACCTTGCTATTGTGTTTAACATTTCATATGTGAAAGGGAATGGGTATGGATCCTTCTTTGTGGTTGCATTTAGTTTTTTGAAATCTATACAAATTTTCAACTTGCCATTTTTTTTGGGTATTACTACTATGGGTGACAACCATGTAGCTTCTTCTACAAATTCAATGAATCCGGTTGTTAATAACTTATCTATATATTGTTTGACCGTTGTAGCATAGTTTGGATTTAATGTGTACCTGGCCTGATGTGCCAACGGTATAGTAATGTCCAATTTTGTGTTGTGCTAGCTTTGGTGGAATCCCTTTCAAATATTTGTATGTCCATGCAAAAACATCTTTGAATTCCATCAACAAATGCGCCACTTCCAGTACCTTGTTCGTTTCAAGTTGTGGATTAATCTTCACCATCTATGGTTCTGCATCAATTTAAAAATTGAGTTTCATCAATTGTTGATTTTCAGTTGACATCCATCCAACTATCTACAATCCTTGTCCTTTGATGTTTGCTAGAATTTCATCCACTATGACAATCCTTGGTTGATGTTTGTAGTATGTTTCTAAATACACCTTATTTTTCTAAAGCTACTTTTAGCTCAAATCTGTTGCGATGTATCTTCTTCTATGTACATTGTATTCCAGATCCTTGTTTTGAAATACCAATCTTCACATTTGTATCCATGATCCCCACATATGTGGTTTTCACATATTGAATTATTTTAGGCAAAGTAATTGTTCCTATGGACAACAAAATTCTAGCTTTGTAGCAAAGATGATATCTTTTTCTTCATTTGTGATGCCATTACGATAATTGTAGCACAATAACATTTTTGGTCTTCTTACTTCACCTCCCAAATGTTTGGTAATTGTAATTGTTTTAATTGTCCCATTCCCTTATATCGTAACAATGTTATTTTCCCAATCATGTGCCACTTTAACATCCCTCAACCATGGTCTCCCCAACAACATGGAATAATTATAATCTACCACACTATTTTGGAATATAGTGAATGTGGTTATTTAAGGAATTCCATGAACATATATCTTCAAATCTCTTATCAACCCCACTGGTTTTGTAGTTGTTTGATCTACCATCCTCAAATTATCTGGTGTAGGTTTAGGCTTTGGAAGCTCCAACCCCAATCTCAACTATTTTGTGATAATATTAATTTCAAAACCTCTATCCAACAACACATCCTCTATTGTATTCTTCCCAATCTATATTTGGACAATTGCCATATGATTATTTGTTGCTACAACAGATTTCCCTACTTTTGGTACTAAATAACCAACTTGTTTATCTGTGGTTGCTTTATTTACATTTTGAGTTTCTTTGGTTTCAACTTCTACCAAAGATATTTATTTAGCTTGGGAGCTATTTTAAGTTGTTCTAAGTTCAAAATATAACTTGTTTTTAACATTTGCTTACCAATGTCTAGAAAAATCTCTTCTAATGTGATTAATTTCCATTGTGAATTCATACTTCATGAAATTTTTTGTGCATCCACAAAAGTAGTATTTGGCATACCTAGCCAAGTTGTGTTCCATCCTTCCATGGATGTGGATGGCCCTTCGATATGGGTTTGTGTGTTTTTAAATCTATTGAATTGTCTCCACCATAGACTGCTTGAACCGCTTTTCTTTCTCCTAGTCAACGACACTCTTTGTTTTTATTGGCTATTTATCCTTGAACATTTGTTCTTCAATACTTTACTTCTTGAGGTAAAATTAACATCCACCACATTCACATTTGCAATGACTATTTATGTCTTAACAACAGGTTGAACCTTTGTTATTGTCAAAGATTTCCCATGAAACATTTTTTGCATCTTAGCAAACTTTGGACAATCTGTCATTTTGTGGCCATTCAAACCATAGATGTGACATGCATATGAAGATGTCTTTGTGCTTTTTGATTTGGTTTTTCCACCTTTGTGGTTGCCACCATGGTCTATTCTTTTTTTATTTCTACATGTCTCCACATTGTGATTTGTCATCCCAGAATCTATGCAATGTTTGTTAGTCTTCCTTATATATTTTGTGTTTTTGCTTGTACTACTTTATTGATACTTTGTGGTATTGACAGTGCACTCCTTACTTCAGTAGTAGTCATACCTTCTTCACACAACATTACCGCTTCCTTATGTTGTTGTAATGTTGACTGCTTCATCCATGTAGTCACAATTTTGAGGTATGATTATAAACATGCTCTAAACATAGTAGTTAGAAAATTGTTTATGGTTGGTACTTGTAAACCATGAGCCAACTTTTGAATAAACCACTCATAGTAAACCTCCACCCTCTTAGTCTCATCCTTGCTTCATGTTTTTCAACTCCATGTATATTTGCTCATCACTCAGAGTCTTCCAATGATGTTTACAAAATGCTTGGGTAAGCTTTGAAAAAGTACAATTAGGAAATTATGACCTGTAATTATGGCACCAATCCAATGTCATATCTTTTAACATATAGCTAAACACAATAATGATATACTCTTCAGAAGTTTCTGCATTTACCTTTACTCTAAAATTGAACATTTTGACATGATCATTTGGATTAACATCTCTTTTGAAATTAGGATACTTAATAACTACCTTGTTTAGCTTAACATAATGGCCATCTCTATGATCAAGAGTTGGTGCAGTTGCAATAATTGGTTTTCAGTATTCTCCTTTTGAATGCATGACATCTACACTTCTACACCTTCCAATAGCCATTGAGTTCATCAGTGGTTGATCTACAATCATGTTCACATGAATAGTCGTTATCAGATTAGTAAACACCATTTGAAGTATGCCAACAACTCTAGTAGTAGTTGTTGGTAGTGCCGAACTTTGACTCAAATTCCTTCTTGTTGAGACTCCACCTGATCCACTACTAAAGTTTGTTACAGATTCAATTAGTACTCCCATTTTAATAACATTTAGGGTTAGGGTTAGGGTTTACCAACAGTTCCTACTCTTCTATAAATTCTATGTCTCATTTTTCTCCTCCCTTTTGTTTTCCAAAACTCTAACCTTTTGAATTATCCCAAGTCACATCATGATGATCAAAACAACAAAAAATCAAAATTCAAACTAACAAAGTTCCCTAATCAGTCCCTATCCTAAATGCCTTGTTCATCCAAAATCACATACTCATCCTACCCCCTTAACAAAAACATACCAATTGTTATGTTTCGTGCGGTCTTTCCTTAAATTTCATTCATGTGCGGTCTTTGTTAAAGTTTCCATGAAAAATAATCCATTTTCATCCGCATACAATTTTCCCTCCTACAAGTCCAATTCTTTTATTGTTAGCAAATATGTTTGTTTTTCAACAATTGATATAATCATAAACAACACATCAAATTAAGTTTGGCAAATCCCCAACAATGTTAATTAGATGAAATAAAAAGAACATCACAATGTTGTATAAACATCCTATTAGTTACACATAAGATTAGCTGGTGGATGGTGCACTGCCAACATAAATAACTTTGAATCAAAATGTCTAGTATATGCCAAAACTAGCAGATTAACCTCCACTCACTAGTGGTGAATAAGGGACTCCTGCACAAAAAAAACCATTTCAATAGTTGGGAATCTACTAATTTCCTTGAAAATTAAAATCATGAAAGAGATAAATCTTAGAATTATTTAGGAATAAAGTAGAAAAAATTGTCAAGTAAAAACATCTTATCAAATTAAAAATTATGGCATGTCCCCAAAAAGTAAGAGTCCTACCTCAGCTTCAATATTTCTTTTTGAATCCAAATATGTTTTATTTACAACAAGAGCCATCACAAGATTTGGGTTGCTTACATATCAACAACTTACAATATTGAAGACATGAAGGCCAAAAAACCTTATAATACTCAAGTAAATGTTGTTATTCCCACAACATTGCAAAAAAAATTCAAGTTTAAAGTCATACCCTATTTTGAAACTTTTACATCCAATTCTTAACTTAATTGAACGAGTCATGCCACACCATTAAACTATTTAGTAGATGTTCAAACAATTTTGATATTGAAACATACTTTCAAGTTCAAAGTGTCAATAGTGCCCGCACTTATGCAATTTAGCCATGCTTGGTTTTTCACAATAGTAAGGCAATGTACAGTCTTGGAGATGAGATATTCAAAATCTTGTTGGAAAATTCCAAACATGCAATGATGAAAGGGGAAGAGAAGAAAAGCAAAAATGTGCCATTGAAAGTGGGTATCTTTTCAACATGACATTATTAGTGGAAACTAATTAAACATTTAATAATAATTGGAGATAATAATTGCTTATAGCAACATCTAGAACATGAATTGAAATTTTTCCATTTCAAAATGTGTTTTGTTGACTTCCACCATCTTGCCCTAGAATTATCACCAATACAACAAAATATAAGAAAAAAAACAAAAAAATTGATTTTTTGGAAAGAAACCCAACTTCCAAAATGTCATGCATTTTGCAAAATACTATTAAGTGTTGTACATAATATTTGGGATTTTTCATAGAGTTAAATTTTTTTATGGAGTTAGATCAACTTACTTGGCAAAGTAGACGATGTATTCAAATGGTAATAAAATCTTAATCAATTGAATGATGGAAAGAAATTGTTAAATGGATATATTTAGAAATTTAAAAAAGGAGAAATCAGACGAAATTGTTTTCACTAAAAAAATCCCATCATTCAATGAAGTGGTCGAAAAGGCCGTGTTTTGTGTAATCACTTATTTCAAAATTTATCAAATAATGTTAACATTATGAAAAAAATTACAAAGAGTTGAAATCACATGAAATTTTTGGCAATAAGTATGTCAATATGCATTTGATTAATGAAAAAATGGTAAAATTATAGGCTATTATTCTAAGAACATTAAAATAATGACATAATTTTTTTGAATAATGACCTAATTATATATTTAATTAAAAAATTGAATAACATGTTAATATCAAATATTGTTATTATGACAAAATTATAAAAAATTGAACTACATGAAACCTTTGGCAATCAATATGTCAAGATGTAATTGATTGGTCATCATAATCATGGAATTGATAAGTCAAAACCGTTATTCACAATATTCATATTTTTTGACAAGTATTTTTTCAACAATGGAATAATAAAGACGAAAATTACACAACAATGATTTGAGAAAAATTTGATAAATAGTGTCAATCTAATGGTACATTATAATCACATTGAAACTTTGGCCATGGAAGTTTGTGATGTCATACCTTGTCAAACTTTTCACCTTCATTCTTAGCAAGGGCCTTGATATTGGCTTTGAAGATGGTCTTGGCAATATACATTTCAAAACCCTTTTCAATTACCTTTAATATTGTTTGTGGCTACAAACCACAAATGAATGAGCTTACACAAAAAACTTCATAATTTCAAAGGAAACAATATCTTTAGATGAATACCTCAATGAAGCTAGCCATATTGATCCCAAGGTGTGTGAAAAAGTGTGAAGCAAGCTACTAGAATGTTGAGATGATTCAATTCATAGCTCAAGGAAGATATGAAATCATAACAATACTTATTGGAATGTCTAGTTGCCCAAAGATACCATAACATAGTTTAAAATAAATAATAAATAGTTCACATCAAATTGCCATCCAAATTTATAACATGGAAATTTTCATGATCTATAGGAACAAAACTCCTTTGAGTTTCAACATTAACTTGCATAAATACCAATATATCACATGCAAAAAACATTTACACACAAATTGAGTCCACATCCTTTACATCTTCATGCAAAACATAACATATGAATTATAACATAGGGACATAACATAGGCAACACAAATTTTGAAGTCCTAAGCCTTTTGTGAAAGGATAATGTCTTGTGGTAATTAGAACTACCTTTAACTACATTCTAACACTCGTTAGTTTAAAACACCTTCAATTGATGTCAAAAGCATTAGCCCAACAGACTAGAAGGGAAAGGAACTATGCATGTACAATATATAAAATTATCTTCAAGTTGAAAATCAATAATTATGCACAAGTTGGCCACACATGCTTAAGAGCTATGAGAACCCTTGGATGCATTAATATGTTGTGAACTCCACTAAAGCCATATACTTGAACTAAGGCAATTGAACCTTAGCCCAAAAATGGAATATGCATAATGAAATGGATGATGGACCTACAAAACAACCCATATTTGCATATAATATGTAAATATTTATTTACAAAACAAGGAATGGACATGGGGATACATTTATCATCATTGTTCACAACATGATGTAGTCCTAATTTTTAGAAGGCATATATATATATATATATATATATATATATATAACAAGCCTTTGTTTCAAATTCCATTATAGAATGTTAGTTTAGAAAGGAAAGTTTTGAATTTCATATAATTCTTGTGCATACATCCTCACCATCAAATTTAAATGAGTAAGCTAATTCTTCAACTTAAAATTTTATAAAGTTAAAGTTAGAGATGCATTCATCCTCCACAATATTTAGAACAAGCATAGCTACAACTTCAATTAGGTTCATATATTCAAACAACTTGTTCCTCAAATTTTGACAATTGATCACATTTGACTCAACATACAACTAGTAAGGTGACAATCAAAAGGAGGTTGCATGACAACATTATTAGTTATTAGAATGTGTGATGACAAGAACGAAATATATATTATTGGTCAAGGAAAACCTCATGATGCAACCATGGACAATGTAAAGCCCCATTAGCTCTAGGAGTGGTTTTACGATGACAATTATGTGCTTTAAGATTGTTAAACATCAATTAAAAGCTAATTGATGTTGTTTAAACATCATTTGGATATATTTGATGATGGAGCCAAATTATGCTTATGGAATTTCAAGAGCTAGGAATCATCTATAACTTCATCAATCAAGGGTGTATATAAATGAATGGTTTAATTTTATGAATTTGTGTTGGTTAATTATGAAATACCCATCTTGTTTCAATGTCTCCTTTAACAAAACATATGATCTTAAAATTTTCAATTAGGACTTAATTCTAAATTTCCAACTTGATTACGAAAACATAATTAAAATTTGAAAAAACTATGTCAAGTATTAGCAACATGGATTTTTGAAATCCAAAAATATGGATTGGTTGGTTGATTGTTGAAAACAATAGAAAATTAAAATTTTCATATTGTTATTTATTCCATATACTAACTCAATATATGGTGTAGCATGAAATAGTAAAGCTTTATGTGAAATTCTTCCAAATATTATCAAATGAACATTATATAATGGATTTTGTGTGGACTATTTTTTCCCAAAAAATGAGCCATTAAGTTAGGCATTCACCTTTAAACCTTTTGTTGTTGAGGTGCATTGATCCTTAACACTTTGCCATACAACTACCTAATCTTCCTTTGTACCACTAACACTACATTGGTGAACCTATTAGTCTTGTGTGGCATGTATTCTTGGTTTTGATGCATGAACGATGAAGTTAATTTTACAACAAAGTCCATTTCTAATTGTGGTTTAGTCTAAATTTTTTTTGTTTCTTTTTAGAATTGTTGGATTTGGTTTTCACAAGGGTCTGAAAAACTTATCTAGTTTTCTTTTCAAATGAAAAAACTTTAGGGATTGTAGCAAGGTATTAAAATTTTCATTTTTTTGAAAATTTGTTGGTTTTTTATGTCCCAAATTTCCATAAATTTGAAAATGGCCAATTATCTAAATTGGTTTTCAGAAACTAGTTATGGGATTTTTATTTTTAAAAAACTCACAAAATCATTGTCAAAACAAATTTTTGATGAAATCAATAATATGCCAACAAGAATGTCAAGCTTTGGATGCTTCTAAAAACCCTTGTCTTGTAGCAACTAAGGTTAAACTTTAAATAGAGACCTTTTAAACCCCAAATTTAGACTATAACTTTTTTTCAAAACTTGACTAGATAACAACCTTTTACCCCACGTGGTCTAAACCAATTTGAAAGAGCATGGGCTAAATATGGTTTTTAGTGGTTAAATCTCGCATGAAAGAATCGACAATTTGAATGTCCATCAAGATATCACTAAATTTAATACCATGCAATGTTTTAAATTTGATACCTAGGTGATAGTCAACTCATCTTGTGATACTTGGCCAACAATGGTTTAATCCATCACACAACACAAAGCACATTATTCTTGTGCTCCACCAAACCTTGCAAGGTCTAGAACCTTGAAAAACCTAGACGGGGTCATGAAAATATTACTTTAGTTGGGGTCTATGTACAATATGGCATACAAATCAATTTGACATGACATTACAATTGCAACAAAAGTATCAAATGAATGCATATTTACTTCAAGATTTAGTTTGCAAATTACCTTTATAATTAATAGCACACAAGTTAGATCAATGATATTTTTTGCATCACAAAAGAAATTCAATATAACTAGCTTTGAAAATAAAATAAGACGTACTTAGAAGGAATGAACATTGAAATTCATCTTGCCTTTATGTTCCCTAGGTTCTTTAGAACCTTTGATTCTATCACCTCAACCAACTTAAGTGTATGTTTAAAGTGTTTATTGGGGGATGGCTATAATAGTACATGGCGTCAAACAAACTTTCAACTTGAGGATTGAACCCATCAATCTTCCTATTGATTCAAATCAAGGATGACATAATTTGCACAAATAAATTACATTGTTGTGCCATGCAATGAATGTCAACAATGTAAGGGTTGTGTTTGTCCATTAGTTAAACAATTACACTTGTTTTCAACCCTTGAATGTTGTTGCACCATTAACCCCAGAACACTAAAAGCTTGTTAGTAATAATAGGTATTGTCGAACCACCAAAAACAACAAAGGACAAAATATCATGGTAATTAGGTTATCAAATGTGGCTCCTTTTACAACTTTTTTTAATTTAGAAGGATTCACATGTTCTTCTAGTTTTCAATCACATAAACATGCACATAAATCCATCATTGATTGTCCAAAGTGGTGACAATTTATCACACATGATTGAGATGAATTTGGTGTTTTGCACAACCAAATTAATGCTTAAAAACCATTGTTTGCATAGCCTTTGCCATTTTCACCAATTAAAGTTTCTCTAACGATTGCTTGAGGTATTCACAATCCATAAGAAAAAGTTCTTTCAAATGTTCAAAATGAATCATGGGCCCACCATGATTCAACAAATGCAATATGGCAATGAATTGGATATATATGTATATAGCCAATTACTTCTTTGGTACCTCCATTGAGCACCATTTGCATGTAATTGAATCTAGACCCTAATGTGCATGGAAACTTTAATTCTTTCAATGTTGGCTATCATTTTATTGTAATTATCACTAATAACAATTTATGGGTGAGGTACTACAACTATCCTCCTCCTTAATTGTTTCTAGAGTCCATCCAATTTAGTTATTAAAAGTTTTTCTTTGTAACATCTGTACAAGAAAGAAGATTTTCTAGTGCAACACATGTGCATCTAGTTGTCAATATCCATTTAATAGGGTTGGCCCATGGGAATTTAATAATCCATGTGTTTTCAAAAGTTTGGCTTATATTTTATTTATTCTTTTTTTTCTTGGGTAGGTTTTTCATTGCCAAAAATCCTAGAATTAGATACATTTGAAGTGCGAATAAAACTCAACTTTTGGGTAAATGGTGGTTGCTTGATTATTAAATACAACATGGGGAGGTGAAACTTTTACAAAAAGTCTAAATGCCTGAAATATTTTGAGCTCAAGGTTTGAGAAATGTCATTGTGCACTAGAAGGAAATTAAGGTTTTAAAGTAAGTGAATGTATTTCAAAATCATTACAGCAAAACTTGCACCACCCAAATTCAAATGAATTCAAATTTCCAAGTGCATTTGAGTTTTTAAAAATGAAAATACTCATATATGATCCCCATTTTGAGTTAACAATTGAAGGCACAAAAGTTCAAATAATTGCACAAAATCTATTGAACTCTCACAAGCTTAAACACCACAAATTCTTGAACAAACAAAGTTGATGTAGCTTGTAAATACATTTAATAGTTGCAACATTTCGAATCTCGACCATAGAAAATCATTACATTACAAGAAACATTTAATGGAAAAAGAACACATCTTATAGTGCAACAATGTAAACTTTTATAAAAATGTCAACAACTTGGAGAATACATAACAATGTTAAAATCAAACCCCATTTAAACTCATGTTGATGTGCACATGAATTCTAGACAACCAATAAGTGGTTTCACATTAATGCAAAATCCTACTATGAGATAAAGGAATTAACCAACATAAGCTTGGAATGTTGTAGCAAACAAGGTCATTAGGATTACTACAAAGGTAAAATTTTAAACATAAAATTGTTGTAAGCAAAATTGAAGCAACAACATAGAGCATGCACCTAAAAGCAAAAACCTTCGAAGAACAAATGCAAGTCTACGACTTGGTTGTAACATTCCCAAATAAACAAAAACATTACAAGTTGTAATTACAATCTAATTTATGCTCATCATAAACACAATCTTTGGATTATGAATGATTTTATGTCACAAATTGGAGTTTAATAGGTTAAAGGTAATTGAAGTTGGGGGGAGAGGAGTGGTTTCCTCTATTTATACTTTTTTTGAGACCTAGATAAAAAAGGTGAAAGCACATTAAGGGGTAGAACTTGGGTTTAAGGTTTAGTACATTTTGTATTATTTTGGGGGCAAGTTTTCTTTCATTTTCTTTCATGTTTTGAGGAACATATAAAATTGATATTTGACACTAGGCCTATAACACGATTCTTGTTATCTTTCAAAAGAAAATAACTTTTCAACATTTTTTCAGTTTCACACACTTATGTGAAAATTTGAATCAAGAATTTCATCTAAATGTTTTTTTGTTAAATCACATGAATGGAACTCTTTGTATGGAATTGAAATGGTATAATCAAGTATTCATATCCAATATATGACTTGTTATTTCATCAAGTTTGGCAATTGTTTGAATGGTTTTCGAAATATATTTTCATTTTGAACTATAGTGTTATGAATATTATATTCTAAAAAATTATTTTGAAAACATTATTTTTTGGGTTTTGAACTATTTTATTATGAATACAATGAATTTAAAAAAAAATATTAACTTGGTGAAAGTTCAAACACATACAATTTTGAAATGTAGAGGTTGTAGGTTGTGACAACATTTTTTGTTCATTATAAGGTCTTTTCACCCAAAGCAACTTTCATGAAAGTTTCTATATGAATAGCCACCATCCAAAGAACATTTTCAAGCACCTTTAAATACATATTATGGATGAAAAATAAAAATGATGGATGAATTAAATCCATGAACATTAAAATATAATAATGAATTCTTATTTTAAAATTAATGATAAGATACTTGATATATGTTTTATGTTTGGGTACATTACAAAACGTTTTTTTATGACATTTTGGAGTGGTGATTTGTGATTATATTTGAAATTAAGGTAGTGCAAGTGGAATGGATTGGATTAACAAATAAAGGTGGCAATGAAGTGGATAGATTGTTCATCCATCCGTATACACATGGTAGAATATTTTGCCACATCAACAAAAATTCTATCCAATGTGACAAAGAATATTTTTGATATATTGCATCCACGTCATAAAAAAATGTTCAAAAATATTCCATTTTGTTCCTAGTCTCATGCTCACGAGCTCATGCTCATAGTCTCACAATATAACAATCATGCGAATAACATTATATACTTATGGAGTTGGTAGAAGCAAAAGGGGTGATTTTAAGTGAAATTGAATGGCCTCATCACAAATCACATTGCATTCGAAAGATGAACATAATGACAATGAACACATCCCTACAATTTTGTATAAGGATGTCGTTCAAAGTTTTGGCCTTTTGTCATCATTGCCATCAAATCCTTACTAACAATTTACTAGGTATTTTTAATGGCCTAAAAACAAGCATGGAAATCATATGCCATTTGCCCATTTTAAAGACTTGCAAAAAATTGATGATTAAGATGATGTCAAATATTGGTTTTTCAAATTTAAGAAATCATAAATTATTCTCACATGAACTTAAATGTAGATGAAGCTTTGGGAATTAACAAATTGTATTTGTAGAGCCATTTGCATCTAGAAGAAAACTAACTTTTAGGTAATATTTTCATTAGTGCTAGTGGGCCACCTATGTCATTGGCCCAAGTCTATTAAACCTCTTGTAAGGTCACTTTTCCCAATACTATTTTAATCATATCAAAGTGGGGTTAACTATAGAGTTTTGGTCGAACCCAACCTTTGAGAGGTTTCATAAGGGAAATTGAGGACACCTTGCACAACACAATTTCTCACTCCAGGAAAGGAGCCTTGACATCAATGCCTTTCCCTAGACGCAAGACACTCTAAATTCAATAGTTTTCACTTCACCAGTTTGAAAATTGTGAAATGACAAAGGTGCACATTGCCTTGTTGATGGCTTTTCAAAAAATACCAAAAGTGAAATGGGGGGACCTAACAAATTGTAGGGTCACATCCAAACAACAAACAAATACCTATCGTGAAATATTATTATGTTGAAACTCTTAGAAGTTAACACCATGATGTTAGGCATCATAATTGCACACGTTGTGGTGCCTGGTAAAAGCTGCAGCAATGCTGTATACATCCAAAAAAGAGTGTAATAAATATGATTTGACATCTGTTCAGTATTTCTGATTGGCCCATCATAATGATCGGTCCAGGTGGTTTGCTATTAGTAGTCCCCCCACCTATTTGCCATCCCAATTTCAGTTTTATGGAGGGTGGGGTTGCGAAAAATTATAAGAACTAAGATTCATGTGAAAAATATTTTTGCAGGGTCCCCTACTGAGCACCACCGCGGGAGATTCTCTTAGAGGGCTGTTTTATTACCTACCTACTAACAAACTTTCTCATTATTAGTTGGTAATAAAACAAGCAACTAAGCTAACCACCATGGTTAGAGCTAGGGAACTGGAAACCAACAGATAACTGTTTCCTGACCACTTACCATCCATCCTTCGTGGTTGAAGGGTGGGTGCCGGTTCTCTCTGGCCGGTGGAACAGGCCCTGGATGAACCCGTTATACCTAACGGAACGGCGGCTGGCCCTGCCATGCGTAAATCCTACGCGAATTTTCCGCCGTCCTTTTCTTCGCTTGCGCGTGGCCCATCAGTTTGTACCATCGTTACCGCCGACGGAAGTTTCGTAGTTCCCTTGGAATTTCCGTCACCCGTGCTCCGCACGGTCGGTCCCGTCCACACACCCAAAAAAATCGAGGTCTTGTCGAAATCGTCCACACACCCCCCGGAAAAACGAGGTCTCGTCGAAGTCGTTTCACACACGCAAAAGAATCGAGGTCTCGTCAAATTCGTTCGCACATTAAAAAAATTCGAGGTCTCGAAAATTCCAACACCTTTTTGGCAACTAATCTCCGACGGTAACCGCCTGAGGGCTGCTTCACCCGGTCTCGGACCCGGCCCCACACCCGCCGTGACTCGGGCAGATGGGCAGGAAACAACGTGATTCCGCTGTGTGTATAAAAAAACGCTCTTCGCACCCTTTCCTTCCCACAATCTCTTTCGTTCTCCTTTTTGATGCTCTCTCGTTGCCCTAGTGCTCAAGGGTTTCGTCTTGCGTTGTCTCTTGTTAACGGCAAGCTTGTGTCGAGCGATCTGCTGTCGAGATTTCTTTTTCTGCTCATACCTTTCCTGATAATTTCTCGGTTTCGAAGTCTGTACGAGAGTATCTGAAGAGTGTTTTTCAAGATGCAGATCTTTGTCAAGACTTTGACGGGCAAGACTATCACCTTGGAGGTGGAGAGTTCCGATACCATCGACAATGTGAAAACGAAGATCCAGGATAAGGAGGGTATTCCTCCGGATCAGCAGCGGTTGATTTTTGCCGGGAAGCAATTGGAAGACGGGCGTACTTTGGCAGATTATAATATTCAGAAGGAGTCGACTCTCCACTTGGTGCTGCGTCTCAGAGGAGGCATGCAGATCTTCGTGAAGACGTTGACGGGGAAGACTATTACCTTAGAGGTGGAGAGTTCTGATACCATCGATAACGTGAAGACGAAGATCCAGGACAAGGAGGGTATTCCCCCTGATCAGCAGCGTCTTATCTTTGCGGGAAAGCAGTTGGAGGATGGTCGCACCCTTGCGGACTACAACATCCAGAAGGAGTCTACTCTGCATCTGGTTCTGCGTCTGAGAGGAGGCATGCAAATCTTCGTGAAGACCCTGACAGGTAAGACGATTACCTTGGAGGTGGAAAGCTCTGATACCATAGACAACGTCAAGACCAAGATCCAGGACAAAGAGGGCATCCCTCCTGATCAGCAACGCCTCATCTTTGCCGGCAAGCAGTTGGAAGATGGTCGCACTTTGGCGGACTACAACATCCAGAAGGAATCTACCCTTCATCTGGTGCTGCGTCTCAGAGGAGGTATGCAAATCTTTGTGAAGACGCTCACCGGTAAGACCATAACTCTGGAGGTGGAGAGCTCTGATACTATCGACAATGTGAAGACCAAGATTCAGGACAAGGAAGGTATCCCACCTGACCAGCAGCGTCTCATCTTCGCCGGTAAACAGCTGGAAGATGGGCGTACTTTGGCGGATTACAACATCCAGAAGGAGTCCACTTTGCATCTTGTGCTGCGACTTAGAGGTGGATTGTAATTGCCATCTTGTTGTGTGTTGCCAAATTGCTGATGGTCGGTACATGTTCTGAAGTTTGTTGACCAGACATATCGGTCTGTTGTAACCCTTGCAAGTTGCATGGTTCTTTTTCCAGGAACACTTGTTGCACGTTTTCACTGTGAAAAGTGACAGTACAGAATGTCCTGAATCAATAAATGCTATGTAATTTGCTGAAGGTTCCTTTGTCATCAATCCTGGCTGGTTGGATATTGAATTTGGAGTGGGATGTTTCACTTTTCTGCTGTTTTCTCTTCAACGGGCATTGTGCTTAATGGGAAGCTCAAGTTTGTGTTATGTTTTGTGAACTTGCTTAAGGGATTTGAGAGGAGATTGTTGCTCAATTATAGTTGCACCTTGCAGTTCCATTCTACTTGACCTACTTGTAAAATAAATGTTTTTCCTCATCCTACTTGTAAAAGAATGGATTGTTTAACCAATTCCTACTTGTGAAACGATGTCCTTCTACTTGTGTGAAGCATTGTTCTTCTACTTGACTGACTTCTGAAGTGATTGTTTTATATGTGACCAACTTGTGAAGATATTGTTATTCAGTTCTGCCTGCAAAAAGGCTTAACTCAAGCATTCTTGCTTTTGAAGAGTGGTATAATTAGATGTGAAGCAATTCAATCTGTGTAGTTATGGGTCAATAATCAGACAATTGCTTCACAAGTGTCCAATTATTGGCAAACAAAAGGAACTGACTTATTCAACTGCAAGAAGAAAAACAGACATGGACATGTTTTTAATCAAACTTTGCAATCAAGTGATATTTCAATAATCTGCAGTGTGATGTTATAGGTTTAGCCATGTGGACACATGTATACTTGAAGTGGACAACCACTTTGGGTTCCTGGGTAAGGCAAAACTAGCATTTTTGTTTCGCCTTCACATGTATTGCAAAAATAGTTAGATCATCAAGTTCAGGAACTATCACCAAAAAAAGTTCGCTTCTGAAAGCATTTGGAAAATGGGTTTCTCTGGAAAGAAAGTATCAGTTCCCTGTTTCTCATGTTTATGAACCAAAGATAGAATGGCCGGATGCAATGACCAGAGCACTCAAAAAATCTCATGTAAACTTTTAACATAAAGGAACAGCACATGAAGCACAGATACTAATCTAACTACTGTGATCCAGTGGCCTACTATCCAAAGCTAAATCTCTTCCCAAAATCCCATACTGCATTTCTGTACATCTAGGATGTCAAGGTGAGGTGTCTCTGCATAACAGTGGCCAACACTTGAGCTGTGGTGAGAACTGAAATCCAGTGGTACCAACTTAATTGCTGTTTTATACATGAATTTCATGTCACTAACTTTATACATGAGATGACTACATTGGCATTGAAGAGCCAATCTAAGAACCTTTGTTCAACAACTACAGCTGAAAACAAAATCTCCAGTTCTTTGAGCTATCATTCATGGTTTAGAGAAACAATTTTTAAATGCCACAAGAAATGTACACTCAATGTCTGGAAGTAGCATTCATGAATTCTGCAAAAATCAAATGCGCCTGCTAATGGAAGTGTACTTTCAGAACAGTCCCAAAGTGAAACAGCCATCCTTAGCTGCCATAGATGGCAACATAGCTGGCATCACAGGCCTAGAAGTGAACAGCAGCTGAATCTTAAAACTGACAAGTTTGTTCCATGAAAGCAATGTGCTTGGTCAAAATTTACCTCAGTTGTGAATGGTTAACACAGCTCCACACTTGCCCAAGAGTAAAGCCCCTTCAAGAGTAAAGCCCCCTTCAGTACCTTGTACACATCAAGAGCCTGGACTGCATAAAGCCTAACCTCAAACAACACCACTAACCACACTATGCTTTTAGTGTACAAATGGCTATGCCTTTGCTTGATTAGCAATGGCTTCAAATCTTTTTTAAAGTTCAATTGTGTATTTTTCTCTCTGTTTGTCTCCTTTACACACGCACCAGGCACATTCCAGGAACTCAAGTAGCACCCATCATGGTGCCCGTTGGTATACAGCTCCTGGATGCATATCTTCAATGGAGTATATGTCCCTGAAGGTTCCCATCTCCCGGAAACCTTGCCAGCCCCTCCGCATGAGGAAGTTGCTAAAATCCTCATCAGAATACAGTGTTCTGTTCTCAGTGCTGCCTGTTGGGATCCCAGACTCATCATACAAGCACACCTTCACTAACAACCCTGGACGCAACAACCAAAGCCAAGAGAACAGATCAGTTTTCTCACAGTTCATGTGGATATTTTGCAACATTGAACAATTGAACATTTGCAATGCAATCACCACTATTCCTTGTCAATGAATGTTGTTTGATTGCCAAACAAATATCCTCTATTTATGAAAATACAGGAAGGGTACATGCCTGGGTCCAGATTGAGAGAATACTGGGTAGAGGCCATTTCCTGCCCCAAAGGCTGCACCACACCTTCATCATCCTCCAACCAAAATGGCCGCTTTGTCCGAAGGCCAAATGCATTTTTGATTGTCTCCTTGATTGACTCAAAAGGGCCATCCACTCTAATCTTCCGCATGAGATCCCCAAACTTTACTACAATAATCTTTGACTGGTGATCCTGACCTGCAACACTCACCAGATTGACCAATTGAAACTTTTTTGAAGTGTCTTGTTTCTTTAGCTAGTATCTCCTCACACTTCATTTGCTCCACCTCTTTGACAGACATATCAATATCTCATGAAAACAGTCACAGCAATGCATCAGGACAGATGCAGTTCATTTATTCCCCTCAAAAAAACAACTCACAGATCTAGGTTTAGGCTTGTGCATTAGGAAAATCAGAGAGACTTTTGCATGATGAGTACAGTTCTCATGAAGAAGCATACCCAAAATATCAGCTACATAAAATTACTACAACCAAGATCTGATTCACAAGCAAGTGCACCTAGCTGGAACAATTTGACAGAGGAAAGATTGTATGAACTCTTGGATTCCTTTCCTACATCCCAGTTTCCTTTTTCATGCAGGCAGCAAATGAATCCTCAGCACCTTCAACTCAAAGGTCTATTGAACAGTCTTATAGAATCAACTTGCAGCTCCACAGGTTGTAAGACATTTCCCTAAGAAGATCCTGCAGTACAGTCTCTATGAATGGATATAAGAATGCATTATATCTACTGCCAAAACCACAGTGCCCACACGTGGCTGGGATTGACTAAACAAAAATAGCTGTACAAATTTACCAGTAGCATTTGTTTCTCTCCAACTCCAAGATGGTGGAACCCCGTTTGGTGCAAAAGCTGGACCAATTCCATCACCTGATGAGAGGGTTGTTGGATGCCCATCATGGTCTAACTGATGCTCCAGATTCAGTCTGGGAGATCCTGCCATCACAAGCCCCATGCTGATGATCAAGTCTGTCTGCTCACAAACAACAGTCACTACCAGAAGGGGAAGAGCATAATGCCATCACAACTATGAAACCCGAAGTCCCTTCCAGCTACCATTAAAGACTCATTGAATACCAGCTGGTCATCTTGTAACTATGTCCAAGTAATAGTGGTTACCATGTCATGACAACCCACAACATGAGGATACATGTCCAGCACATTAGAGCTCCCTGATAAATGGAGCTGATAGAAATCAAAGATCATGATGAGATGGTGCTACAAAAAATGAAGTAAGATCAATATACTCAAAGGACGTGGAAATGGAGGGCAGCTCCATATCTTGGCACAAAAATCTTAGAATAATCACCCTCCCAATACATGCACAGAGATGGAGTTGTATGCTGAATTGTAAAGAGAAACAGAAGCACAGCTCCCAACCCAAAGAAAAAAAAACAACAACGAGTGCAGTCATGACCTTGTGAATGTCAATCAAAAGTATCAGACTGTCAGCTTCTTCACAAATGACAGTTGCTAGCTGCCATTACTCCCCACAGACTTCAGGTCAATGCATTCAATTGACCACCATTTGACAAGCTCCACAAACATATATGCTAATTTCCATCATGGGAAATAGGAACCAATAAACATCTCATTTGCCTAACATAAGACCCTCTCCATCTGATACAAGACCACAGGAAGAGGGGCCACCACAGAACCTATTGAGTAGCATACACTATGCAATTTTCATGGAGTGATTTTGATGGATTATGATCCAACAGACATGAGATTGCAGAAAAAAACTTCAGAATAACACTTTGAAGGTAATCATTATGTCTGTTCTGGCCAAACCAAAACACGTGCAACAAGAAAAGTGCAGGCATAATATTGTGAGTCTCACCCACAACATTATGATATGACATGTATGAACCTTAAGGATCATCACATAGGTCAACATTCTGCTGATAAAGACAGTTGTTCATACAGTGGACTACTCAATCACCTTGCAATAACCTAGCCTAGATCTCACAGCAAAATACCAACAACAGGGAGAAAAAGCTTTGAAGAGTATATGCAGCAGAATTCCAGCCATTAGAGACTTAAAACCTTTGCAATAAACCTAAAGAATAAAGATGAACAATGAGACAGAACAGAGTGATAAAGACCATGATGTACAGGGATGCCAAAAAGCATTAGCCAACAGTTTTGATTGATTTGCATTACCCAATGTCAAAAATGCAATACCGGTTATCCTAAACCCTAAACTGTCAGTGCTAGATACAGCATGCAGACTGAATGCCTATGAGATTGTAGACAGCATGTTGAAGGTAATGGTTGTGTGTCTGTTCTGACAAAACCAAAACAACCTCAACAAGAACTCAATGATACTGTAATGCACATTACAGTCTTGGTTTGCACTTCCATCTGTTTCTGTATTGTAATCTTGAAATCTTCTTGATGATGATGACTGGGTGAAATGTGCATCAAAAGTGTGATACATGTAAGAATTCCTCTCATCTTCACTCTGTCTGTACTTACCTTTGGTTGACAGATGCAGCATGCCTGGCTTAGCAGGGCTTCGGTAGGGGATGGACTTGGCCCGCTCACCGAGAATCTCCTCCAAGTCTTTGTAAAATGCCACCTTGGATGTGCCCTTATCATGAGCCTTAGCTTTCTTGTACTCCTTCAGCAGATTTCGCCATTTGTCCGTGCACATTGTGGCGGAGCGATCATATCCATGCTCTTTCATTTTACGAGAGATTTGCTCCCACAGATGCTTGTTGCTTTTAGATGTGTTGAACAGACTTTCCATCTCCTTGCGATATGCTATCAACACTTTGATCTCATCCTGAATCCATGTTTCAGCCCTCTTTTTGGGTGTCTTGGTCTCTTGGTCCTCACCATCCCCAATAAGTAGTTGATGTGGTGATGCTGATATCTGTGTTGGTACGGTGCAACATAATTCAACACTACCTCAATCAATCAAGTTTATAAACTGGGTGCCGAGCTGCTCTCATATGTTGGCCAATGTGATTCCAGAAACTTCAAAAGAACCAAATTTACACCACTTCTGTCTTATACAAAAACCTCTCAAATTGCTTGAATAGTTGCCCATGCCTCCAACAGACACTCAGCCACCATACATTCCCCCAAATCACCCACAATGCTGCTGCTGCTATCTCTATCCCAACAATTTTCTCCCCCCCACCCCCCCACAGAAAAGAAACAAGCTCTTCAGACCTTATATCTTACAATTCCCCCCACCATAACAGAAAACTCCACCCATTGCAACCATGCCATAAAACCCTACCCATTGCAACCATGACGCCATTGAGTGCAAATCATGATGACGAAAATCCATCGATTGCAACTATGACAAAAAACCCACCGGTTGCAACAATGACAGAAACTGAAACCCCAAAAGGAAAAACAAAACAAACAAAGCAAAAAAAAAAAAAACAAAACAAAAC
>Ga0116227_10000719_pt1 | contig 67365 bp, 44 predicted proteins | sample S1TSphgellanicum_FD_89693 | JGI IMG/M metagenome (GOLD analysis project Ga0116227, IMG submission 89693) | Host-associated microbial communities from peat moss isolated from Minnesota, USA - S1T2_Fb - Sphagnum magellanicum MG | ecosystem: Host-associated > Plants > Peat moss > Unclassified...
CTTTTACTGCATCAAAAAAAAAAAAAAAAAAAAGCCCCATATTTTCGCATAAACTCTTATTTTAAAAAAAAATAAAAAAAAATTAAAAAAAAAAAAAAAAAATATTTAAAATTCCCTTTTTTTGGGAAAAAAATTTAATATTATTTATTTTTATATTTTTTTATTTTTTTTGAAAATTTTTTTAAATTTTATTTTTTTTTTTTATTTTTTGTGCTTTTTTTTTTTTTTTTTTTTGATGCAGTAAAAGTGATAATCCTCCATAGGAAGGTTTAGCCAAATCTAATAATATGAAATACAATTTTCTTAAATCATCATTCTATATTTTTGGCTACTTATTGAAACCAAATATATATGTTTTTATTTTTATTTTTATTTTTATTTTATAAATGTATGGCAATTGAAAAAAAAATTCATATTCCGTTTTTAAAACCTTACTACCAACACTTTACCATACACATTTTCCCAACTTACATGGGACCCATGGGACAGTCATGAAATGCCCCCATATGCAAGGGTTGCCCATACGATGGGCCCTTGGGTAGACTTGCCGATAAGATGGGCCAGGGACCCAAGGGCCCATCGTATGGGCGACCCTTTGCATATGGGGGCAATTCATGATTTAAATGTGAGCATGTCTTTTTGTACTGCAAATTGGGGACGAATTGTAATGCATGCCATAAGAAATGGATAGGTAAAAATGCCATAATTATCTTGGTAGTTTTGGCATTTCTTTGTTGAACATTAATTTATTTTGAAATTTTTATTACAGCAATTATTTTAATTATTTTTTCTCAATGTAACACATTCAATGGGCCATTTGCAACTTGAAACCACGAGAAATTTGTGCATGACAAATTTGGGCTTCAGATATTTCAAGATTATTGGCTAAAAATTACTACAGATTTCCACAAATTTCAATGTTAATTATTTAGGGCCCAAGTTGCCAAGATAATATGGTAGGGAGAAAAGTTGAAAAAAATTTAAGCACATGCCTTTGGCCCAAACCAATACATTCGGGCCAAAGGCACAAGAAGTGCCATTCGCACCAAATTCCATTTCTTAATGACCATAAGAGGAGTCAACTATTCTGAAGTGTTTTGTGTGATTCAATTTCTATGAGCTCTTGAGAAAGGGGCAAGAGCAGCTCCACCCATGTGATTGGGTAGTTCCCAACATGACAAAAACAAAACAAAACAAACTATCTTCGTTAACAGTTCGAAATCTTTCTTTGGGAGGGACTAGGGAAAAGATGCCCATCATTGAACAACAGTTTGTAATTGAACAAGACAAAAACCAACCACAGGCCCATTATGGATCATAGAATAATCTGATTAGCATTCATTGTGGGCCCTATGATCGAATGGGCAATGTAAACAAAGCGTGTTTATTTTAGTTCTTTTTTGGACCCATACAAGGATGATGCATTTTTCTATTCAAGAATGGGGGAAAACTACCCCCTTGTGCACCCATTGGGCCCCACTTGGAATAACCAAAAAAATTGGTGATGGGAGAGAAAATTGTGTAACTTGGGCACCCAATGGGCCCCACTTGGGATACAATCTCTTTGGTAATGGGAAAGAAAATGTGTTTAAAACCACCCATTGGGCCTCATTTGGACAAAAAATTGTTAAGGGATTGAGAGAAAACTGTGCCACTTGGTCACCCAATGCCCCTCCCCTCCTGTCCCCTAGGGAATAACAAAGAGTTTGGTTTCAAGTGTAAGTTAGCCCAAACAATCCAAAATTCACCCCATTAACATTAGAGACTGTTTGGTAATGGGAGTGATTAAAATCAATTATAAGGGACTTAGGGTTCAAGGTTCCAAATAAGGAGTTCTCAAACTTTGAATCTCAAAATAAAGTAGATTTATGATTGTCCTACAAAGCATTCAAAATTTTGTTTACATTACATTTTCATCAAAAACATGTATGTCAAACATATGTAAACCAACAAAGCACAACACAATTGGATGAACATTCAAACTATTTAAGTCTGACAAAACTTTTTCAAGTGTGTCATCACTATCAAAATCTATATTAGAAAACCTTCAATGTTTCCAAGAGTTTCTAGTTCTTAGTATTAAAAAAGTTGAGATTTAGAGTAAATGAAAACCAAGTAAATTTGAAATGAAAACAAAGGAAAAAACATGTGAAAGTGGAATCTAGGTTAAGAAAAGTGAGTGAATAGAAGCAAGTTTATAAAATCACAAAGTACAAGCAAGAGTTGAAAAGAGAGGAACATCCTATATGGAGTAAGTTTACAAGAAAAGTTATAGCAAGTTTCTATATTATTGCTAGATCCAAGAATTTGTAGTCCCTAGACTAGTAAGGAAGTTCAATAGTTATGGATCTCACAAATTTTAACAAGTTGCAACCCATTGCAACATGATGTTCACACTTACTATCTACACATCAATTGTTAATATTGATTTTGTTTGGAGATTTATGAGTCCTAACAAGATCTAATGTGTTTACTTGGCATTGAGAATAATTGTCTTTTTGTGATCCTTTTGTCATAAAAAACACAGTTTTCATATCAAGGAATTTTCAAATGAAATCTTTTGCAACCTATTATTTTTCGTATTTACAATTGCTCCAATATGTCAAATGTTTTTTGTTAATTATTTTTGAATAAATATGAAAATTTTAAATTCATAGATTTGTCAAATTTTGCATTTTGTTCTAAAACATGATCACAATTTCAAATCACACCCAAATACTTTGACATTTTAAGTTTTAGTTTTTTGTATTCTAAGCTATAACTTTGTTTCAAAGACCATATACATTGTACCACATTTGCATGTTCTACAAAATCCATGAACTTTAAATAGACCCTAAATTTTGGAAAACAAAAAATTGAATTTTCTTGAAATCTTGAATGTTTTTTAGATTTCAATATTCCCCATTACTAGATTTTTTATTAAATTGAAATGTTTGTATCATGAAAATTAAAGCGTCATATATGAAAATAGTATTGTTGAATGAAATTGTTAAGTATCTTTTGCTCAAACCAAAATTCAAAATTGGAACATGCAATGATTAAATTTATATTTCATAACATATATAATGATGATGAAGCACAACTTTCCATGATTAACATGTAATTAAAGTGACATCACATAAACATATGTAAAAATGAATTGCAAAAAGTTGACCTTTTAACATAGATCTTGGTTCATTTGAACTCATCTGATTTTGGGTTCAAATAAGTTCATAGATTTCAACCTTTATCAAATTTCTATGATTTTATTTCTCTTATGCCATTTTTAGAAAATCATGCAATTTTGAACTATCTAGACCTAATGCATTTTTTGTAATCTTGGAATATTGTGTATAGGCAATTGAAATGCATACCTTTTGTAGGTCTAGAGCATATTCCACCAACTTGTTGGAGATTGGGGCTAAGAAGCAAAGTACAACCATGATAAGTAATGTACCTCATAGGCAACAAAATAAAACATTACTAAACCAACCAGCAGTAGATTAGGAGAATATCCTTACTACACATGCAACCCCAAAAAAAAGGCAACAAGATTAAATAAATTTTCAACCTTGCAACAATAAGGCCAATGGACAACCAAATCCTTGGAATAAGCAATGGAAAGATAGAAATTTTCTTTCAGGAAAATAAGCAAGCATTAACACATACCTCTACCCTTTTTTCATATCATTTGAATGGTACGACAAGATCAAGGAAATAAAGGCTTGAAGGAATGTTCACAAATGTTAAAAATGCAATAATGGTGGCTTGGAGATTGGTTCTGTAGGATTGTGGACTCTCCATTATTATGTAGCAACTCAAAATGAAAGTGGCAAAACTTACTCAAACCATACCAACACTCTTAAAAATTAAAATTCATGGGAATAGTTGGTGATATTGGTTTAAGCATTGGCATCCAAAAATAAATATTTGATTTGTGTAAAGATTAAACATCTTGTTTTCAAGGCACATGGTTTGACAAGTTAATCATTGAATTGTCATAGGCATGAAAACTATAAAGACAGATGATAAAAAGGTAGGTTTAAGTCTAAATCCAAAACACAAAACAAGGGAACCAAAACAAGAACACAAAGGTTAAAACCAAGAGAACGAAGTATGCACGACCAAAGTACAAACAAAATCTTTATTACAATAACATAAAAAAAAACGTAAACACAAAAATAACAAAATACGGTTATGGAGCAATATCATACCTAGACTAATGTTGAACAAACTAAAGGTAATGGGGGTCCTACCTTTGTTTATACCCCTTTGGGAACTTAGCTCAAAAAAGCTTCCATGAAGGTTTCCATGTGCCCATCAATTAGGAAAACTTTTTAAAAGGTTTCCTTATTACAATTGAATTATGAGTTAACTAGAAATGAACTAAGAGTAATTAAAAATGGATTGAAAATTAACTATAATTTAATTTAAAATTAATTAGGAATTATGAATGAACTTCACTCATCATGTGAAAATGATGATCTCAACATTAACTTGTTTTACCAAAACCAAAAAAAATTATACATTTAACTTAAACATAATGAAGAACACCTATAAAAGTTAAATGAAACAGGTAGATGCAAGTTAGGGTGGTTCAAAAGCAGCAAAAGTCCCAATCCCAAAAGTCCATATAAAGTCCATATTTTAACATTAGAATGGAAAAAAAAGCTTGAAACCAATGTTGAATGGGCCCTATGTGGTGATTAATCAATTAATAAAATTGATATGAAAGGCTACCCATCTAAAAAAAAAAAAAAACATGTTAGGGGGAAAAAAATATCCATCCAACAAAAAATGACCAAGATTGGGACTTTTGAAAATAAAGTCCAAATTTGGTCATTCAAAATTCCATAGTTATTTATTAGTTAAAATTTTTGTTGTAATTTTTTCAATCCATATTTGTTCTTCCATCATGTATCACATATTGAATCCTTATCAAACATATTGAGATGAAATCATAACAAAAAATGCATTTGAATGTTAATGCAAAACTCAAATTATAATCCATATGTCCACTTTAAAAGTTCACTATTACACGATTGGTGTATGTTTATTGAATTTCACCCCTCAATAAATATTTTTATTCAAGTTGACAATTTTAATCCATAATTGTCTTTATCAAATTGATGATTTTACAATGCATTTGTGACATTTGAATAGAGTACACTATGTAGAAGTCCATCAAAACACAAAAAGTGAACCATCGACGTAGCTTGCATCACCCAAACATTCAAGGACTTAAGCAAGGAAGTAGTAAGGCCCGCAAGAGTTTTGACAAATAGGGGTTCATAATATATTTACAACACCATTCCCAAATCTAGGCAATTGTTGACAATAAATTATGTTATTGATGGAATAGGGGATCTAAGGTTCTACGTATTTAGGGGTGAGAGGATTAAAAATGATTACATCAAGTATTGCAAACCAAGAACATGCATGGTGATGCATGAAAAAACATGGATGATAGCTTTTCTATTCAAGGAATTTTTATCATTCTTCAAAAGGTCAATTATAGGTGGCATCTTTCACCCTTTAATTGGCATTTATTAATTTAGACAAGCATGGTTTTCATGTTACAATAGAAGTAATAGAACATGCAAATGATTTGGGTTGGACATGATCATATTGCCATCACATGTCCCATGCCCTATAACCCCTAGATGTGAATTGTATCAAGCCTTTCAAAGCAACTTTTTAAAAAAAAAGAAATAATGCAATGATTAGAAATAATCATAATGAACCAAACCAATGCACACTTGCTAGCTAACTAGACAAGGCATTGAACCAATCCTCAAGGAAATCACAATTAGTATATTTTAGGAAACATTTAAAGTAAAAGGGTATTTTCTTAATTTGCTATGAAATAATTGCATATTCTAAATATATCCTAAGTATATCTTAAAATAAACTAGGAGTATGCTAAGTATATTCTCATGATGAATTATAAGCACCCTACTACATTCAAGTAAATTAAAAATTACTATTATTCAATAAGTTGCACCTTTTTCTTTCTTTGCATGCCATTTGGAATAAAATGGACATGGCCTCCCAAAGAACCAATCTTTGTCCAATTTGTTTTTAACAACTTTAAACCTATAAGAATCTAGCCACTCAATCCCAAGGCCATGGATGAGAAGACTAAACCAAGTGAAGTTCATACAGTAACAATAGTTACTTACATTTCATATGAAGACAAGGATAGTTTTGATTGAACAATTGATGACACCAAACTCTTAAAGGAAGATGGGGTTGCCACATAATTGTTAAACATAGTAGCTACAATTGAAGATGTTGGAACAAGGGTTGATGTCAATGTCTAGGAGCAACCCGTCCTAAAATATTATGTGAAAATGCCCAAAAGTCCTACTACCACACAAGGAGCACCAACAAAAGCTACTCATGATCTAGCAAGGAAAACAAAGGGGAAAGAACCATTAGTAGATTATAACTAATCATATGAAATAACATCTAATGAATGTGCAAATATCTTATAGCAAAAAATATAGACAAACCCATTATTAAAAAAATTAAAGAACAAAAGACACAAGAAAAGGAAGAGAAGGCCAAACATGTTGCTAATTTTTTTACCACATCTAAGAAAGTAATTCAAAAGTTAATAGAGAAGCATGTGAAAACAAGTTTCAACTTAACTTGGTCTAAGATAGTAATATTTATTACAAGAATTTTGCTACAAATTTACAAACTCATCCTCCACTATACTATAGAAAGGTGTGAATCTAGGTTTTACATTAAAAAGTTAAAAAGAGGCCATGGCTCAAGCAAGCACTCAAATGCAAGCAAAGTGGCATGTTCCAACTCTTTATTACAACATTCCAAATTACAAACCAACTATAGAAAGGGGAAGGGGGAAAAGAAGGGTTCAAATAACATAATTTGAAATGTACTTTTCATCTACTTTTTAAGTTCATTTGTTATTAGTTTTTTTTTACTAGAATTTTATAAATGTAATACAACAAATGGACAATGCTTGACATATATTTTCACCTAATTTTATGATACTTTATTATAGTTATATAAATGACACATGGTTTAAGTAAAACCTTTACTTTTGTTATATATTTTATCTTGCTTTGACCTAAATGAATAAAATACACAAGACAAGCAAGATGAATACATCAAGATTACGAATGCAAGGAAGAAGATGAGCACAATCAAACAAACCCAATAGGACCTTGGGGTGTAAGAAAAGGATGAACATTAGGGGGGAAAAACACAAGAAAAGGACAAAGATCATGAAGACAAAGGGATGATGAACTTAGGTTTTGAGGTTGTGCAAACACACAAGGGGATGAATTCCTAACAAACAACCCATAATGCAAAGGGTGGAGGATCACAAACCAAGGTGACAACCATCAAGATGAACTCAAGGGAATTGGGTTTTAGAACTACATTAAACACATGAAAGGGACAAGCCAAATGTGACTTGGGTTTTGCAAAGAAAAAAATGAATATCAAAACAAACTAACCTTTCCAAAACTCCAAAAAATCAAAGAATGGGATGAAATTCAAAAAATGACTCGAGTTCTATAAGGAAGATAATGAACATGATAACGAACTTGCATTGAAAAGAGAAAAATGGCAAGGTGATGATCTTGTGGAAGGTGACAAACTCCTCACAAGCACCATTGACCACCTACATAACCAACACTTATACAACAAAAGCACATATACCAAGACAGGAAGAATTTGTCATTAGTGCAAGGGTGGGAGCACCAAACCTAGAACCTTGGGATTTTGTAACACCAATTCAAAGTTTAAGGTTAAACAAATAATGGTTCATGTATCACCATGTATTTTCCCATTTTTTATGAACATCGATCTTGGCCTAGATGTATGATGAGCATTTTTGCACAAACTAATGAATGAATTTCATATTCCTCTAAATTGATAAAAGGTTGGATCTTGTGCAATTTTCAAATCTTCATAGTTCTTTCCTAGGATGAACCATGTTTGGTCAACATTGTGGCATGTGTTTGTTTAAATTTTTTTTTATAGCTAATGGACTCACCTTTCCTTTGGGGAGGCATATCTTTGTCATTTCTCCACCAAATGATTTGATTTAAACAACTAAAGGTGTGCCAACATGCCTAAAGATGAGGAAGAATTTATCTTTACACCCCATGACCGAAAAAATGAAAACCAATATGCCCTTCCTTTCTAGCCCCTTATATGTTCAATTATCGATCTATTTATCCTAGACCATCATTGGAAATTCATTATGGGGTGAAAGCACACTACAAGGGGGCCACTTTAGGAAAGAAAATGTATTCTTTTTTGGGTATATTTGGTTATATTTTGAGGGCAATTTTTCTTTGATTTCATCTAGTGTTTTGATAAACATATAAAATGGATTTTGATACAAAGGTTTTTAACGTAATTTTTGTCATCTTTCAAATGAAAGTAATTTTTCAAAAAAATGTTTTTTTCAACACACTTATGTTCGTTTGAATGAAAAACTTGTCCAAATGTTTTTTGAGAAATGACACAAATCAAACTTTTCAATTGTAATTGAAATGGTATAATCAATTCATATTCAATATAATATGACCAAGACTTCATCAAGTTTTTCAATTATTTTAAAAATATATTTGCACTTTGTAATATATCATGACAACATATAAATTTTCACAAATATATTTTTTAATCATTATATATATATATATATTGAAAATTGCATTATTTGGCTATTGTACTATTTTATTTTGAATATAATTTATGAAAACCTCTTTTAATATTGGCTTGGCAGAAGTTGAAAATCGCATAGTTTTGAAAAATAATATTTGTGACTACATTTTTTGGTCACCGTAATGTGTTTTCATTCGATGACATATAATTTAGTTGCATATGAATGATTTTATATCTCCTATCCTTTAAATAGGTAAATCAAGTACATGTAACTAGGTCATTATTAGTGTTGGTTAGTTATGGGTTTTAGGTGTAACCTTTGGTTCCAATTTAGGAAAAAAATTAGTGAAAGGGCTTGAACCTTTAGTATTAGTTTCTAAAATTTTCTCAAAAAAATGAAACCTTCAGTTTTGATTTTTCTTACAAATTACTAGTTTCTTGGTTTTTTAACCTATAAGCACCTTTGATTCCAAAATTGATTTTTGGTTTTAGTTATTTATTTGGAACTTTGCACAAATGTGACAAACTTGACCAAAAATTTACTGTTGCAAATATTCATTCAACCATATATGTTATTTACCCATGCTTGCAATGGGTCTCAAAGGAAAGCTTATTTATCAAATACAATTGAAACCATATAAATTTGGAAAAGAATTTAAGCACATAAGAAAGCTTGAAGCATAAGATCTACCTCCATACTAAAGATAATGCCCTTGCAACATCACTATGCACCAAATTTCAAACTAAAGACAATGTAAAAAATAACAAGGCTTCCAATTGAAACCTTACAAATCTATACAAAAATCTTTAAATACACAAGAGTTTGAAACATAAAATCTACCTCCATATTGAAGTTTTTTATTGAAAAATTAGTAAATATTATATTGTGAACACATATGAAAGGAATAAATAAATGACTTACTAGATTTCTTCACATTGTAAGTGTTTGAATTTGCTTCCTAGGTCCAAATGACATTTAATGAGCAAATTTGTTTACTTTACATTTAAGACTATTGTCCTTTTTGGGGTCCTTTTGCCAAAAACAAAATCATAGAAAAGAATTTTCAAATGAAATATTTTGAAACTTGCTATTTATTGTATTTATAGTTGCCCCAATATGTCATATGTTTTTTTCAAATCAATTTTGAATAAATATGAATTTTTAAAAGTGTACAAATTTTGCCAAATCTTATGTTTTTTCTTGAAAATTTATCACAATTTCAAATCATACCAAAACATGTTAACATTTTAAAGTTTAGTTTCTTATATTATAAGCTACAACTTTTCTTTAAACAACATATACATTGCATCACATTTATATGTCATAAAGGATTCATGAACTTCAAACAAACCTTAAACTTTGATAAACAAAAAATTGGAAAAATATGAAAATTTGAGTGTTTTTTAGATGTGTCTAATAATACACTATTACTATAAAAATTTGAAGATCAAAGAAATTTAATTATGAAAACGAAGGGGCCTTTTATGAAAGTAATGATATTGAATGAAGTTGTTAAACATCCTTTGTTCAAACCAAACCTTGATATTGGAAGATTTTATGACTCATTTTAGATTTTTCAATATTCATATTATTCAAAAAGCACAACCTTTCATGATTAACATGCCATTAAAATAGCACCACATAGGGATATGTAACAAGAATTGCAAAAACATTGATGTGTTGACGAGGATTTTGGCTTGTTTGGTGCTTGCATGTTCAAATATTAGGCACTACAAAATATTTGGTGTTGTCCTTGTCAATTCTATCCATTCCATCTAGAGTCATCATAGTTAGCAAATGAAACAAGAAAAGATCAATAAAACCATACATTTTGAATTAGCATTGGATGGTGTGGAAATAATAACTAAAATTCCTATGAGTGTTAAGACTATGACAAATGGACATACTTCATTTTAGCAATGAGTCGTGTTCCACCTAAAAGCACTTTAAATTGCTTAGTTGGGATTCATACTTTTGATTTCCTCCTGTGTTGGTGTACTCCATGATGATGATCTCCATCAATGTATCATCATCATCCCAAAACTAGCTACCTACTAGAACTTATCATAAAAGCAATTTTGTTCAAGCACACAACTCCTAGCAATGAACATAAATTAATCCATTGGAAAAAAGTAAAAGTGGGAAGAAAATCACTTACAACATGTGGTGGTGTTGGTGTTGGAAGGATGTAAAATAGTGTAGTTTATAAGATAGGTTACCAAGTTCAACCCTTGGTACTTTAGTTGTGATTCATCTTCAATTGAATCATAGTAGGTTGCCAATGGATGGTGCAAAAGTGGGTGTTCACTCACATTAATCCAATTCAAACTAGCAATAATTAAAATAGGAAAGGTCCATGAAATTCCCAAAGCATGAACAACTCATAGTTTAAAGTAACAACACTTGATGAACATTCTTCCAAGAATCAAAATGTGAGACCAAATGAAAACCCTACATAAGGAAGAATTCTTAAAATTCTTGAAGCACTAAGCACAAATTGCACTAGTACAACAAAATGCAAAAAAACTCTTTCATTCTTTCTATTTCTAGGAAATACATCTCATGGAAAGGGAAAGAGTTTTTTTGCATTTTGTTGCACTATTGCACCATTCATCTTGCATGATGTTTTGGTGGGTGTTGGTTCCCTTTAGCCATAAAAAAATAGTAGAATAATCCCCAAAATTGGTTGCCAATAAGAACCTTTATTTTATATTGTCCAATATTTGAGCTCCAAGTTACTTAGCATTACCAATGATGATAAACTATTTTCTCTTCTTATGTTTTCATATGGTTTTCAATCATTCATCATTATTTATGTCAATGTCAAATTTAATTTAAATTATACATTTCATGGACATGAAAAGACACATGTTAATTTGTTTTTTCATATACATGTTGGTGGATAAGGAAAAAGTTGAAGTAGTTATAAAATGGAGATAGTTATTAAAAAAGGTGAGAGATAGTTGTTAAGAAAGTTAACAGAAAAAAGAAATGGTTCTTAATAAAAAAAATGAAATAATTAGTCTTGACAATGAGGTGGTTATTTCTAAAATTGCCTTTGGAATGGTCCATGGATGATCATATGAAGGATTCCAAAAAATCCCCCATATATTAAATCTAACTATTTGTCATTAAAAATTTCATGTTTATGGATGAAGATCAAAGGTCAAGCAATACCTTCATTTGTTATAATACCCCAACATTGGTTATTACAAGAATCACACATAAAATTGGGATATGGAGATGCTTTAACATTACTTTGTGAGTGACATTCATCAATAATTGTATTCATTCTTGTCATGTTTGTTTTGGTTTGGCCAAATTGACACAACGTTTACCATCAAAGTGTTATCATGAATTTTTTAGTACAATTTCATATGTACATATTTTAGAGATAAAACTAAGGAAAAAATAAAAAATCAAGATGAAAAATTTACAGAAAAAAAACAAGTCAAAACCAAAACTGGTTTTCCTCACCTAAATTGGTTTTTTATAGGTGTTTCACTCCCCAATTTTGGAATTACCTTAACTAAGATCCTTCACTGATGCTCATAATCTTCATTAAATCTAAAAATTGTCAGAATAAAACAGAGATTCCTTAGGGCTGCACTTTGGTCACAAATGGCTTACACATTTTGGGTGTGCCAATGGGTCTTCAGGACTTTGCCACACATTTTTCGGATGAAATTTTATCTGAGGATGTGGCACATATCGATGATCTTCCTCTCCTGGGAACCGCTTAAGTTGATTTGGACATTCTGTCCTTATATGTAGTTTGTTGACCTTCTTATCTCACATAGACAATTTTTTTTTTCCTTTCATATCTATTTTGACAAATTTCAACATGAGAATTATTCAAATTTGTGAGGACATTATGGGTCTAGGATCGTGAGAGTTTTTATAAGGCCCCTTAGTGAAATGTTAAGTTTGACAATTGATATCCTTTGGTGGTATAAACCTTCTGTCTATGGAGGATTGTGCCCATTTTTTTTTCTAGGGAATTAGACTTTGGTAGTTCTATATTTGTGCTCTAAGTTTCGTATTTTCGATAGACTTGTTTCGAAGGAGTATTTTTTCACGTTGAGAAGGGCCCACATGCTTCAATCATGCTTAAATGCAACGCGAGATGGCCTTCCTCCTACAACTAGGGAGATGCACCTTTCTTTTGAGAATCTAGCAGTTATTGGCACCCCAAGTCTATAGGCATCTTTGAAGGACATCCACCACGACACATCCTTTAGGTTTATATTCGAAGATGATTCCATTTCTTCAACAACTAGAACCCACATTCGGTCTTGTTCGGACAAGGGGGTAAGGCTGTGGTTGGTTACTAGGCCATTTATCTGTTCATTTCACATCACACAATCTACTTTCACCTCAACAATACGTTTTTGTTTCGGTTTGATTCAACCCTTGGCATCTAGTCTTCTCACATGTGAGTGTGTAAATGGGTTGGATGCATTTAGCATGCATTTAGCTCATTGCCTATTTAAAGGTCAGTGAATAACCACATTTGACACCATTCGAGATGTCATGTATGCCTTTGCTCGAGAAAGTGGGCATGTTGTACAGAGAAAGTGGGCACGTTGTATGGAGAAAATGGTGGTACGCATTTATGCTAAAAGTTTCATTACAAGCCGATCTCTACATGACCCGAGAAAATTAAGTCTTCATTGTTGATGTAGTGATTATTGACTAGACACAGGAGATAATGGCTCTGAATGTCATTAGTCAACTAGTAGATGCAATTGCAAAACTTAATGCCATTGCTAAAATCTACAAGTATAGAAGGTTTCATGAAAGGCACCACTTTATTCCAATGGCCATGGAGGTGCATGGCACACTCGGGTGTGATATGGATTGTTTCATCAGGGAATGCGCCCGTCTTTTCCACAATAGATGATCAAGAAGTCATTTTTCCTTATATTTTTGCATTTAATTTTTCAAGCAACATGTTAGTATTGCTCTTCAGTGTGCTTTAACCTTTGTTGTAGAGAGGAAAATTGCATTAACGAATGATGCTTGTTCTAAACCTCTCACTAGTATTAAATCTCACGATTTGCATGCAGGCAACATTAGAAGGGCCATCGGTGAAATAGTTTCTTACCATGAGAGGGACTAGCTTTTTCCCTTTTTTTTTGGTTCCTGCGGGTTGTGCATCTTTTGGCCTTTCTTTGGCCTTCTCATTTTGTATTCCCTATGATGGTTCCAACCATCGATCTTTTATTGGATTTTTGTGAGTTAGAATAAAATCCTACAAAACTTATGAACTAGTAGTACCGGGTTTCATTGACTAGCTATACACACTAGTCATAAAAGGTAACTTGACATGAGTTACAACAACAAAGAAACTAATAACCTCCAACACTCATCCTTCAACTTACCCAATTTCATCAAAAAAAAAATCATCGTTGCATGAACAACTTTGTGGCCTAGAATATAATATCCCACCATAATCAATAGCTAGTGATTACAAGCACAAAACCATGGTAGGGTGTACCATAGGTAATAATCAACCATGTTAGTATATCACCTAGCACCATAGCAATCACAATGTAACAAATAACCAAATTATTTGGCTACTCGCAGGTTAGAGCAACTTGTAAAATTAGCTTCTAGCACTTGATTGGACCCTACATGGAAAACTCCTTATTAAATTAATAATAAAGGTAAATAACATGAAAATACATCCATCTTATTGCACCTGCCCACTTAGAGAGTCATGTCAATTTTAACGTCAAATAAACAAAATTGACACGATTTTATTTGTAGTTGTGATATATCTTAAATGCTTGATGAGCAAGGGCTAAACATTGAGCATGGAGTGAAATGGGGATGGAATGTATAGGGGAAGGCTTGGTTTCTAGGGCCTCCCCTAATTTGAGGGTGGTAGCCTTGAGGGCGATAGGCCAATAGTGTAGGCCCACAAATTACAGGGAACCAATGGTAGCAGATTCATTTTTGTATTTCTAGTCATAATTGTTTTCAAAAGGTTTAGGGTTAGGTGATTGATGACTCTCAAACAGTGCCATTTGCATGATTATTATTATTAAAATGAACTCCATGGTATCATGTAATATAAGCAAATATTTCAAATTTTGATTCAAATTTCAAAGTATCAATTAGGCAGCAATTTCATTGTGAGAACAAAGCTGATTGTAAAATTATAAAATTTCTTTATAACAAGATGAATTCTTCAAGTTATTATTTCAATGTTTCCCATTAATGAAAATTGAACAGAAGTACAACAAGATTCATCATTGCATGGGATTTGAAACCTATGTTTGAGTATGAAATAGATTTCAAAGTTTTGGATGTGTGTGTGTTTTTTTTTTCAATTTTGTGATGTTGCTCAAGTGGCACTCATCCATAAGGATATTTACCCTTATTTCCAGATTGACATAATGCATTGGTGAATGGCACTTGAAAGTCTTAAAAACAGGAAAGAAAAGCCATTACCATGAATTATTAGCCAATTTCTTTGTTTACAAGTGTCAATAATGGCTTGTCACCAAATTAGATGCCCATTTCATCAGCTACATAATTTCATTTACTGAAACATTTACCAACAATTTGGGGCAGCAGACTGGTACCTCCAGCAACACCTCACATTGACATCTGCCACAGTTGCACGGTCTGCTTTCTAAACAAGTATCCATGTCAATCTTCAAATGCCCAATGAACACAATTATATAATAACAGTGGTTGACAATTTCACACCTCCTGTGAAAATCCCAATTGAAAGTTCGAGACAAATTAGTGAAGCAGAAAGATAAAACCCCCAATTTTGAAGGCAGGGGAACATTCTTTTAAAATGAAATTCTGGAAACAGCATGGAATTGTTAGTTAAAATGCTACTTTCCTCAGCTGAAAATCATCTTGAATTGGGTGACCTCCAAATAGAACAGCATTGCAAAGGTGCATAGAACCCCGAGCTACAAATCTAGGTGGTACATGAGGTCTGGGGAAGAGGCCCTCAGTAACACCGGCTGTGACTACAAGTGTAGATGTTTAGCTTTGGAGAACAATAGATAGGAAAATGAGAAAAAAACCCATGTCTGAAGGAAAGTTCTATACCTACAAACTAAAATGCAAGCAAGTTTGTGGTGTTCCAACTTGGATTTGGTGGTTGGACTGAGCATCAAGGAAAATGAAAGCTTTGGACATGATCTGAAATTTCTCCTGGACTCAATCACAAAGGCTGTTTACAAAGGTTCTTGGAGCTGAAAGTTAGGTTAAGACAGCAGAAAAACAAGAGAGCTGTTGCACTACTCTAATGTGCTTCTCAGAAAGATCTACCATGAAGAATCAAATTTTAATAAGGATCTCAAAGTGGATCATGACAATGGGCAGCATTTCCTTACCTGAGAGTGCCCAAATGTATTCCTCCTGTCCAATGTATTCAGGTGATCACCAATAAAGAGTGTTGACTGTTGAAGATGCACACTTTTAACTCTCAAAGCCTAAAGTCGCCAAAGTAACCCCATCCTGTGCAAAACTCCTGCAACCAAGCTCCAAGTGAAGATCTCAGACAGTACAGAAGCTAGCTCAGCCTGTTTTGGGGATGGAAGCAAGTCCTCAAACACCTTTCCTGTTATGGCAACCTGAAAAAGACAGTTGCAAAACCACCTTGCTTCAGGATATGGATTTTGCATCTGGACCCCAATTGCACATTGACTCTCTGATGTCATTTGATGCCCTGGAAGGAGTGCCATGATCTATGCTCCACTATCTAGGTGATCCATCCATTGGTTTAAGCTGTGCATCAGTTCTGAATTAAAATTTGGAGGCTTGTAGTGCAGCTCAACTCCACTGGCCATCTCCTAGCCAGGACCAGATTAGATCCAAATCTCTTACCCAAATTTAAAGAACAAAAGCAACAACTCTCACCAGAATGATCCTAAAACATATGTCTTTACAAAAAAGACTAGCCAGATAACCAGACGAGCAAAAAAAGCTCTCCACTATGCTGCTTTCCATAACGTTCAGTTGATACTGAATATATGTTGCTTAGGACTTCTACTTTGCTGTTTAGAACTGACTTTGAGACATGTAATAGAAGGAAATGTCTAGGATGTGGAGAGATACCAGATTATTGTCAGGAGATCCCCAATAGAAGCCTTGCAGAACAGCTGGGAAGACATCAGATGCAACTAGAGTAAACATGAGAAGAGCATTTGTGCCCATCCACTCTAAAGGCATTGTGGGTAGTTTGCACCCATGTACATCTACCTGCAATTAATTGTCAAACTTCATCAAATATGAATCTCCAATGGTCCTTGACACTATCCTAAATATAGACAGCCATTGCAAGTCATCAGCCTATTATCCCTCCTCTCATATGCTTGCAAGTTATGCCTTGGGAAAGTTCCAAGATAATCAACTCTAGGTCTTGACAAATGCAAAATACTAACCCAAGTTCAAGTTGGCACAGTAATGACTTGCTGTTTCAAAACACAGAGTTTGACATGTGTTTCTGATTTTCTTTCACTGGATATAAAAATAAAAGGGCCTTTTCAGACTTGCAAGGGTAAACCAATGAGGGCAGGGAGAGAACCAGAAGATAGAAGCCAGTTAGAACTAGCCCTGCAGCACCTCCCATGAAGCACACATAGCTGAAGCTATAGAGTGGCTTGTTGAACCTCATTCCTGAAATTAGAGCACCATGTCATGTACCTCAATGACAGCTCCATTACAGCATATAATAATTTTCTGACCAAATAAATGTTCACTACCAGCCAGCCAGCAGGCAGAGAACACATCAATGGCACCTGCTTGTATGAACTCATATGTAGGGAACTGTCACAAGTAGCCAGACAGAGCCTCACAGAACTAAGTCAAGTCTGTCTCATACCCAAGCAAGACAACAGAAGTCTCAGATGCCTAATGAATTGAAACTTACTAAGCAAATGGAGACTTAGACAACTTTTTTATGAAACATTCCCCAATTTAGGATCATGCACAATGTTGAGAGGATGTGTCTGCTCAATTGATGAAAATTCGCTGCCTACTGTTTACCTTTCTGGGCCCATCCACAGTTAATTTTTTATTGAGCAGTAGATGGATTGAGTGTGTTAGAAGGGTAGAACAAACAAGACACTCACCAAAAAGGTGTAGAGTCAGGCCCACAGTTATCAGTCCAAGAGATGGCCAGAACCAGTGCCGAATTCTGGAATAGTGGTCCTATACACACCATACGACACAAACCACACATTACTGCCTGCAACTCAAAACCCCACGTTGACATTGTTTCAGTCTTCTATTGTACCTTGCAGAAGGACTCAATGAGCTTCTAAGAGGACAACATGAGGCAAAGACCTTAGGCATTTTTGCATTCATTGCTAACAATCTAATGGTTGATGTCATTGCCAGATATCTACTAGTGACGGTGGCTCTCAATTTTGCTTTGATGGTCAGAGCCCAGATAACAATGCTACTTAATTGCTATGGCAATGTACATATTTATCAAGTTGTCTGTGATCTAACGACTCTTTAACCTTGTCATATGTCTCTTTTGTTGCTCCCTACTACAGATTTGAGGTTGAAGGTCAGAAAGGGACAGAGAACCTTGTGGTGAACCAGAACATGGCCGAAATGCAAGCCTATAAAACAGCTAATGACTGCAGACAGTGAGCTGCATACAAAAATAAAAGCATGGTAAGGCATGACCTTCAAGATCACACATCCATGAAAAGAGAAAAGCACAAGAAAAGAGACACCCAGGAGATGATAAGAACATGTGAGAATTCATTAAGGCAAAACAGACAGAACCAGATGGAGCACAGATAAGTGAGCAAAGGATATTGCAAGACAAGGTTGCACTAAAAGCTAACACAAGGTGCATGCAAATTGATGTGGGCAATGGACAGGAGTTGAGAAAGAGGGGACACTCATCTACAATTCAACAATTATTAACCGGATAAATTTGTTAGAAGTGTCACTGTTGAACAAGAGCCCACCTTAGGAGGCCTTCAGGATCAAAAGGTGCTCTACACCAGTTTGGAGCACCTGGTGGAAGAGGCCCATAATCTGGTGACTTCATGCTGCAATCCTGTCCCCAAAAAGTTCAAAAATTAAAAGATGCCAATGGGATTTAAGAATATTAGATATGTCCACTGCATGCTTGGCAGGGGTGTCTATCAAGATCTGGAACATCAGGCAGGAAAATTAATTGAAAAAAGTGAATTGGGAAGGCACAGATAACACACAGGAGTGCGCTGGTACACAGGGTGTTGGTACAAATGGTTGATGCCAAGCAAGTTGCGGTCCAAGTAGCCAACCACATTACAAGCTGGTCCAACATCTCCTCTCACTCCACATTTGACCTGCACAAGTTCAATTGAAGCCACAACAACACAAGAGTTGAGAATTTGGTCACCCTTCTTACAGGGAATTGACATTTCAACATAGAATGAAGCACTGGGCTTTCCCCTAGAGGATCCATTACACTTGGAAGAAAATCAGGTGATATGGGTAACAGAAATGTGTGATCCACTAGTGCCCACAGTTTTATTGCTCCTATCTGTGCTATCAACAGAGTTCGGAAAGTGAAAATCCTGTGTATGTGACTAAACAACCCTAAACACCTGATTGAAGACTATCTCTGGTCAATCCATGTTCTCCTTCGGAATTACAATGTTTTGCAATAGTGTGCCCAGAATAGACACTCTGAACTACATATGAAGGCTAAGGTCATCCTGCCAAGCTACCTTGACAAGTGCAGGTGTTTATAAGCAGATATTTTCCAACCACACTCACTGTGAGAGCACTGCTGGCCTGAATGAGAGTAGAGTTTGAGGGCAGTGATGGAGGCAGAAATTCCCAGTCTGGCACATTAACTCCATACAGCAGTGCCAAATATGTCACAACTATTGCTGCTGCCACCACCCTGAGAAGTCAAGCCCCTCTACAATGAGCACCTGGGCTGATTCTGCCTCTGACTAAGAAGACTGTCTCATTGAACATGGTGGCACTCCATTTGGTCATGTCCATTTGATTGAACTAGTTTTTCAAAGAAACAAACTTTCCAGCAACAAAGGAAAGCTAGACCATACTATGCAGCAAACAAAACTATGAAGAGCAGAGGACCAACCAGTTCACATAGTAGACTTTGCAGATTTCCAAAGTTCCCTCAGGTATGTTGTGACATGGACCTCTTAGTGCCCATATCTCACAAAGTGCCACCAATAGGAAGGCAAATGCTATTCTCTGCCATGGCAACCAGCAATCACACATGGGGACCCATTAACATACCTGAAGACATTTCAAACCACTGATCCACTTCAACCAGCAGAGCAAAGTGCATCAGTCTTCACCTGCAGTCGTTGATAAGCAAAATGACCAAAAAGGACAAAGGCCTCAAAACTCACCTGCAAAATCCCACACCAGCGGATACGTTGAACATCCACTCCATATGTTAAATCGCTCAGACCATGGAAGTAACCACCTGTAAATCCAGACTTGCAGTTCAACTACTATTCCTGCCAGTAATGTGGATGCATATGTGCTAACTACTATGGTATAGCTCTTAACTTCACCAGCTATCTCCAAAGAACAAAACCAGGACACATTTGTGAGAATGTTCACAAATCATATTAGCTTCAGTACATGGACTTCCAGATTACATTTTGCATGCGATCCCCTTTGCACCTAAGACTGCATCTCTGCAATGCACAGGATGCACAGGATATTATACATAAATGCTGATCAAATCAAACAACAAAGTATAGCTCATGTTTGATTTCCAAGTCCTATCCAAATGAAGTGAGAAGGCACACACACCTTGTAGAATTATTCCTAATATGCAGAGATTCAACACACGTCCAACAGCCTTCTGTGTTGCCATCTTTTTATCACCAATTCTCTGTACATCATGTGAAGAAGGTCTGGAATAAGAGGTAACACTAGAAGTACAAGCAATAAAACCATAATACTCAATAACCATTCACATCCCGAACATGTGCAGCCTCAACATAAAATTTCAGACGCTGGTTGATAACAACTGTTCTGCGCTTGTACCATAATTGCATGGTAACAAGTGACTGACCTAGCTCTGGCCAACTTCTTGATGTACACTCTTACAACATCATTCTACAACATTCTTGCAAGTTGTAGCAGTGTGCTGGAAAGACACTAGAGCTTGAAGTTGTGATAGATTTGAAGAAGGTTGAGCATCACATTACAAATAAGATTTTTACCTGGTATGTAAGAGCTAGGGCAACTCCAACAATGAAGAGAAAGAAAGGCATCACAAAGTCAGCAAGTGTCACACCATTCCATGGTGAATGGTTGATTGACGGCCACTTGCCTCCTGCCTGATCAACTAATATCATGATCTGCACACTCCACCATTCCAAAAACCTCAGCTTCACATACACATTTCATCACTCCCCTTACCATTTTTCTCATGCAGAAAACATGTGGGAGTACAACAATCCACAGCTGGATCGCGCAAGCTCCTAAATCGTCCTCTCAAATGTAACGATTCTGCAGATTTGAAGGTATAGCAGCACAAAACTTTGTATACTTTCCAATACTAGAGAGAGGCCATTCTCCAATGCTTGGAACGTCAGTGCATCTGCCGTACAGCAATTTACACAGAGTGACTCTAGGCTCTAATTTTTCTCCATAGATTTTCTTGCTGCATGGCAAGTCCAGGTTTCCTCCATTGATTTCTTGCTCCATGGCAAGTCCTCACGCAATTGCAGAGAGAAGAGAGGGCGGTAGAGAAGGGAAGGGAAGTAAAAACAAAAAGCCTCCTCCACCAGCAATACAAAAAGTCAGACCTCAACCACACTCACAGCAATGGAGAGCCCCCGAAAAACGTCAAGGGAAGCCAAACGCGCCTTCTTTGTCATACTCCGGGAAGAAGAAGAAGCAGAAACACCGAGGATTCCCGTACCCTCATCCCTGTGCTGCTCCCTTAAACCGCTTCCCTCTACAAGCGGCCGTCTCAAATTCGCCGCGGTTTCTGCACCATTACACACAGCTCCTCTCCATTCCTCAACAATACCATGGTCCTCTTCATCCGCCATGCTCCGTAATTTTCAGAACTGCAAAGAAAACATGCGCGAGAGACGAGAAACTCCTGGGCCAGAAAACAAAACACAGACCAAAGCAACGCGACAAAACAGAGCATTCGGGCTTCGCCAGTAAAAGCACACTTTTCTGGCTTCTTCGTCGTCGTCTTCGTTATTTAGCGTTCATTACTAAATGGCTTTTTATATTAACACAAAACAAAAGGAAAAAAATGGTCTTTTAATTACTTGAGCAATTCGACTATGCCACTAAAAGCACACTTTTCTGCCTTCTTCTCGGCGGACTTCGCTATTTAGCGTTTATTATTAAATGGCTTTTTATATTAACACATTAAAAAAATGGTCTTAATGATTTGAGCACTTCGTCTTGCCACTATAAGCACACTTTTCTGCCCTCTTCTTTGTCGGTCTCTGTGATTTAGCGTTCATTACTAAATGGCTTTTTATATAAAGCCAATGAAAATTCATCTCGATGTGTTGAGTACTTCGGCTTTTGCCACTAAAAGCACACTTTTCTGCCTTCTTCTTCGGCAGTCTCTGTTATTTAGTGTTCATTACTAAATGGCTTTTTATATTAACATGCAGAAAAATGGTACAAAAACGAGAGGTTCAGCACAAGCTTCTTGGAAACACTTGGAGTTTTTGCAACTTCCCACATGTGGAACAACACCCACCAAGACTAGGGTTGGAGGCAGAGTTTGATTCACAAGGTCCAAAGCTTTACAATCATCTTCTAGTTGAAAACATGTTATACATTGTATCTGAGCAAATAAAACACAAACATAGCACCCATGGTTTTGTAGATGTAGAGGACAGATCAAAGTAATGGGTTGGCCTCTTCAGAGATAACAAATTGTCGAAGGCTTCTGATGGGACTATCCCACACCATGTTCTTTGAGCAACTCCAAACAAATTCTGTTCCATCAGGTGGCTTTGGTGGCATCTACAAAAACAGAGAAACGTATTTTTCCAGAACTTTGTTAGAACTTTGCAGAGCTCATTTCAGTAGAGTGGATGCACTTCTTCTTTTGTTATTTGCACACATGTTGCAGATCTTGAAGAAGAGAAAGACACAAATATGTGCAGTTATGAAAAATGACAGGAGGAGAAAGTGCAACAGAGAGTGTGAGTGTTAAATCAAGTTGCTGGAAGCTCTCAAAGAATATCAATCTTGGGTTGGGATTTCTGTATTCAAGTCACAGAAAAATGGAAGAAAACACAAGGCATTACATTCATTGTTTCTGGGAAGGGAAAAAAAAAGGGGAAGAAAACTATAGCAAGATATAAGAGTAGTTTTGGGATTACCCCTTTTCCACCAGGCAAAAATGCTTCATTGTAGCATTCATCTCCCCATGTCCCATTCCAAAACACAGGTTTTGAGTACCATTTCCTGTGAGCATCAACCAATACCCATTTTAGTTCTTGAAATGACTATAAAGTTTGCTATTCAAAGAATCCAGTTTCAGTATCAGAAATCCAAGTTCCAGTTTTGGCATATTAAAAGTTTCCAGAAGGCAGTTTTCTTATGATTTTTCAGACTTATCAGAATTTCTTCTCTTGAACATTTTGGGTGTGAGTTTTTTGGTAATTACATTTCTATCATCTCTCGAGGCTTGTAAGTGGCATCCTCATCATCAGCATTGATATGACCATGCACCGTACTCCGGAATTTATCATAAGGCCAGAATTGAGGATCCAAAATCTCCTTACTATTATTATGCAGCTTCTGGAACACAGGATTCATAGCCAACACTGCTCTCTCTCTCATGTCCTGCAAGGTCATAAATTATTATTTTCCCCAAATCTTCCACCAAAGCAAAAACCATTGTTGGTTCTGAATGGGTGGGTGTTGAATGCTCCTTCATTAGCACACACATAAACTCAACTTTGCAGAAAACTCACACCCTTTGTATGACAGTACTTGGTTTGTGAGGTTTTGCAATGTGACCAGAATGTGGCCAAAGATGATGATCAGTTAACAATTGTCATAACAATATGCTAATATACTCGAAAAGCAATGGGGAGTTTAGATCTACGATGAGAAAAGAACCATTTGTAAATAACCTTGTGAAAATCATGTTTCAAAGGATCACAAACTTTGTTGTAGTTGGAGTGATAATGCACACGACCAGCTAATTTGAGCTCAAAAGGATCATAATGCTTGTTGGTCAAGTTCAGAAACACATGCCTCTTGTTCACCTCCTTCACATACCGATTCTGCTGATACCCTGTCATAGTATCACCCAAAAATAAATAAAAATCATTCATTCATGGAGTATCTTTCAAACTCTCAGAAGGAAACAAGGGAAATAAAAAACACCAAGAAAACTTCAATTTACTGTCATGGTGCAAGAGTGCAAAAAACTCCACCAGCAACTGAAGAACTGCTCAGTAGCTCAGCAACTCCAGAAATACTCAGTAGCCCTCAGCAATTGAGGAAATGTTCAGGAAATGCTCAGTAGCTCCAGCAACTGAGGAAATGCTCAGTGTCTGAAGAAAGGAACTTGAAGGAGGAGCAAGAAGAAGAAGAAAAAAGCAGAAATTCATTTGTTTGTTGATTTCTTGAGGTTTTAGTTAAGGAGGATGAGCTTGAGGAGAGGGGGCCCAGACATACGGAGTTTGCTCTCAATCTGATCAGGAGAGATGTTTTTGAGCTTGTTCATGATCTGATCATTGATGTTATGGAACACTTGTCTCTCCCAGAGCTTAAACATAGCAGCTTTGCGATCTCGGTGATGATTTTTGTTTTTGAGCAGAATTTCATCAGTCTCCTTGTGCAGACTTTCTTGATCAATTCCTTCTCCAGATCCCAGTCCTCGACCCAGCATTTTGCTCACCATCTCTTGGAACTGCACCTCATCCTTGGCATCCTCAGCAGCTTGCTTCTCTAAGAACTCCTGTCATTCCCACCCTGAGCATCCCCCAGTCACCACCACCAACCACCACAGTTGTAGAAATTGAGGACCATAAGCTTTTTTGCTTTGCTTTGTTGATCTCAAGCTGCTGCAGCAGCTGAGTGGGTCTTGAACTCGAGATTGGAAGACACAGAAAGAAAGAGAAAACCCTAAAACCAACCTCCCATTCTTCTTCAGTGTGGTTGATGAGGTTCCGGGGAATGGGTCTCCCCACCCACTTTCTGCAACTCCATCCTCCTCCTTTCTTCCTGCTTGTGCGACCTCCCGGGTCTACGATTCTGCAGAAATTCTGTTGCAGAAAAATAAAAACCTTTAGGGTTACAGGAATCAGGTGCCCAAGTCCACCACCGAGTGTCTTGAATGAACAAGAAAGACTTCCTCCTCCAGCATGCTCAACATCACACTGCAAAAGAAAGTAAGAAGAGTACATTGTGGAGGGATAGGTACTCACTTTGCGATCTCCTGAGGCGATGGCTTTGTGCAAGCGGTAGTGGAAAGGGGGTCCCTTCCGTTGCGGAATCGGAGTAGTCTGAGGAGGTAGCGTTGAGAATGCTAGCGGATCGTCCACAGTCTCCAGAGGATGGTGCACCCATGTATCTTCCGGACACAAATTCTTCTTGACCTCCCGGACCCATCGATGAACTCCTCCTCCTCGCAAGGGAAATCGCAGCACATTCTTGGGGCCATAGACAATGGGAGGCTTCCAGATCCCTTCCGGCTGTGTAACCTTGATGGATTCATTCTCGTCCGACTGCTGCTGCTGCTGCGGCGATGGTGTCTCTTCATTCGTCTCAATTTCCTCCGCATCAGAAGCCTTGGCCATCACTTCAGATGTCCCGGAGCTCCTCCCAATCCCCACGCATTGAAATGATTCCTCAGATTCTGGCATGGTAGTAGTAGAGTAGTAGTAGAAACTGGAGCTTCCAGCTGCAAGCTTCAAGTGATACCTACTGCTGCTGCTCCTCTGAGCTACAGCTTGCTCTCACTGCTACATCCAGTTTCTTGCTGTGAGATGGGCTGGGACCCCTCTCTCTGTCTCTCTTTTTGTCTCTCTGTGTCTCTGTGTGTCTCTCTCTCACACATACACACATACAAAACTGATTTGGGGATTCAAAACTGATCAGTGATCAACAACAATTGGTGCAACTGCTGCAACAGCAACAGCTCTGAAATCTTCAAAGGCTTCTTCTTCATCATCATCATCATCATCAATCTCTCTCTCTCGAGCTTCCTCCAATCCTGGAACTGCAACAACAAGCGTTAGAAGAGATTGATTACTATGTTGGGGGCAGGAAGAGGAGCTCTCAGTCTTCTGTCTCGTCTCTTCTGCGAGACAGCAAGCGATAGACACACGAGAGAACTGTTCCGCATCGACGACGATGATGCTTGGAATCAGAAAATTACTGTTACCAGATTTCTAAAAGATACCTACCTTTGAAATTCTTCAAATCTCAACATAGCTGTGTTGAAACTTAACACTGGATTAATGAGAGAATTAGAGATGAGTAAAATGCAGATTTACACGGAGCTCTCCACGCAAAAAGTAAGCACTGCCCTGGATTTTTCCTTTGTATTTTCAGCTCCATTACCTGTCTGAAGAAACCTGTTTTCAGCACGGTGGATCTTCTGCGGTGGAAGGTACCAGCCAGGGTGTACTGGGATCTTCTGATCAGCTGAAGGTACCACAGCCCGCCTATTCTAAAAAGTGAAAAAATTCCAGCTCTGCTTTACGTAGGAAAAGGGTCTGTACTCAGCCCTTCTCCTATACTTAAGATCACACAAGTTGCTACAAATTTTATAATCCACTCTAGAGCTCTCAGACCTCTTCTTAATTAAGATGTGAACATCCTCCATGCACATGTTATGTTTCCTAATATTGCATGCATAAACATATGCACAAATATTTATCCTTAACTCAAATATCTTATAATTTCAGAAATATTAAATACATGAAACAGAAATATTTTTTTTTAAAAAAACTTGATAGAATGTTGATATCCAACGACATGCAAGGCTTTTTTTATATAATAAATGTCAAAGTGCGTGGACTGGTGATCTCTACAAGAGGAATCAGCCAAATTTGGCTAGAGACTAGAAAGTAAAGAACCTTACTTCTGAACATCTGATAGGAACTCATTTTTTTAAATACCTATGGGGACATGCGATTTTTTTTCCCACAAAATATGGTGACTTTGAAGTAGTGCAATTATTTTGTGTGGCCTTTGAAAGAACAGCCCATATGAAGGGGGGCGCTGGAGCTTAGGAAGCAATGGAAGAGGGAGTCATTCACCGGTTTCCAATTTCCCAGAACGTGGCGTAGGAGCTAATCATTGTTTCTAAGTTTTAGTTTAGTGCACTCTTGCTTTATAGGCATTGCTTTAGTATCTTTCAGTTCTACTTTGGTTATGTTTGCTGCAAATTTACTTTGTGTTTGGTTTAGGGTTGCAGCACCAATGGTGCACGGAAGAAAAGGTGGGTTTTACAAGGACATAGTTGTTTGGCAACGCGAAGCAATGAGGTTACACTTTGGAGTCAAAGAGTGGCCTACTAATGAGGTTGGATAACAAACGGCCCAAGTTTTGGTGGGAGGTATATCCTTTATTGATTGTGTGCATCAATCAAAGGATGGCCCCAATGATGTGCAAATGTCTACTATGATGGGGGATTCAATTGAAAAATGAATGCGTGACATTTTGGTTCAACAAGGTGGAAAACTCGCATTCAACACTAAAAGGACTTCACATGGAGAAATCTTGCCACAAGGTTATTCTTGCAGTTACATTGGCTTCCTTTTAAATGATAGCAAGTGTGTGGTACAAGTTAACCAAGATGTTGTCAAAGCATAAATGTCATATTTGCATGATCACATAGTCATTGCAAGTTCTATTAGAAAGAAACCGTCCCTTTATGCATTCAATTTTGGCTTGATTTCCTTACTCAAAAAGTGGGGGGTAAGGTGTTGTTTGATTGTTCTCTTGACAAAGGGTTTTTCATGCTAAAATCGAACGAACCTATCATTGTGAAGAAGTTGTTAATGTTAACACCTTTCAAGACATGCTAGGGATTGGTTATTTTTTAGGAGTGGGTTCCAAGTTTCAATGTTGATAACCCAAAAGGTATGAAAATCCGAACTTGGATCACCTTAAAGAAGCTCCCAGTGGAATTTTGGAGCATAGGCAGAGTAATCATGGTTGGGCTAGGCACTGTGTTAAGGTTTGATAAAATAACCATTCAAGTAGTTGAACAATAGTTTTGTGTTGCATTAGAGGTTGGAGATGGATGGGAGACATCGATGGTGGTGGAAAATGAAGCCAAGGTGAAACAGTGACAATGTTAATTGATTATGATTTCTTACCCATTCAATGTAGATTTTGTTTAAAATCATTTCATCGAGTGAAGGATTGTCCGAACTTGGCTAGTTTGAAATAGAAGTCCATGAAGGTGGGGAGGCCTACAAGAAACCTTATTCACAAGGAAATAAAAAATTTGCCACTCAAGGGGAAGGAGCAAAAATAGCGGGTGGAAACATTCACAAGGATGGGATCGACCATCCTACACTTAAAGATCCCAAGATTGGTTCATCAAAAAAGCAGTTTTCACCTACTCAAGAGGACGGGCAACAAAATGGGAAGGACTTTAATGATTTTGTCATGGTCACTAACAGTAAAAAATAAAAACCAAAGAAAGATAGGCCCATGCTTATTTGGGTCTTAATGAACAACATGCCAACTACCTCAAATGTATTACCCCAAAGTGATGACACCATGTCTGGAAGGAAAGCACAAAAAGAGAGTGCTCAAAATCATGTTATTATGGTTAGCAGAAGGAGTATGTAGTTAGGAAGGTGGCCAACATGGATTTTGGGGGAAGTGGAGAGGGTTGAGTTGTTGCTATCGAAAAAGGTCAACAAGTTGAAGGAAAGTTGTTGTTGGATGAAGGAAAGTTGATCTAGTCTTGAAACAAAACTTCCAGAACCAAGAAAGTTGTAGATCATGAACCATCTATTGAATGGGACTTTTAGGAATCAACTAGAGGATCCATTATTTCTACATTAGACATTCCAAATAACTTGGGGAATAACATTGGTGATTTAAATCATGATATGTAAGTGGTTAGTGAGGTTACACTCTTGTGGGCAGTGGTCTCCATGTGGCCACGGATAGTCCTTCTAGTGGTGTCAACAACCTAAAGGGATCCACAACATGTGACATTGAGTTGCAAGATATAGTCGTGAACCATCCATGTAATGTGAAAATTAACAACCTGGGTTCAAGTCAAGGTGGAGATCAAGCCATGAGAATTCAGGATCCAATTGAATTTTTAGCAGCAAGTGTGGACGAAAGGCAACCGATAAAAACAATAGACATGAATGTTAAAAATGTGGTGACGAAAGATAAAAAAACAGGAAAGATGGGTTTTGACAAAGTCTTTATCCACATAAGAGGATGTGTTAGAAGAGGTGATCCATGAGCATATGATTGAATCCTCTCTCCACTAAGCTAATCAGATGCATAAAGAAATGGCAAGGAAAATGAAGTAAGTCTGAGGAAGCATGCACCATATCTAGTAAGGGGGAAATTTCGAAAACTAAGACAAGTAAGAACTAAAAGAAATGAACAAAACCTTCCTTTTGTAAGGTGATGATGTAGCTACGAATAATTTCCCAAAATGTCAAGGGTTGAATGACCTCACTTCTATACAAAATTTTTGGCTCTATTACAAAGAACAAACATGTAGTTTGGATATCTTTCTATTGCAAAAACATAAATTATGTGGGGAGAAAATTAAAAACTTAAGGCCCAGACTATGGAGGTCAAGTTGTTGGTTCATTGAAATGGTGGATGGGTATGTTCATTAGAAAGATAAAGCAAAAAGAGGAGGTGTATCTATTCTAATTGCAGAAAGATTTGTGGCAGCAATGGGGAAGATTGGGATTTTGATGGAAAATAAGGTGCAGTGGGTTAGATTGAAAAGACTACAAGGTGGTGACCTTGGAGTGGCAAACATTTATGCACCCAACTCTCCTAAAAAGTGGTGTTTTTTGTGGGCAAAGATTATTCAAAAGCTCCCAAGGGGTTGTAGGTGGATTTGACTAGTGACTAGAACATGGTGGAACGAGATACAGACAAATACAACTTTTGTGGTTAACTAATTTCGTAAATAAAGAAGTTAGCTTGGGAGTAGATGAAGGAACACTTTGAGTTTGAAGACTTCTTTGACTCAAAGGGTAGGTTGAGGTATTCATGGGACAATAGGTGTAGAGACAAAATTAGGGTTTCAGCAAGGTTAGATAGACTCTATGCACCTTAAGGCATGGGACCATGACGAAATGGTTCCATCATGAGTTATGAGATCAAGGGGAATTATGGAGTGTCCAATCATTGCCTAGTTTTCTTTTGTTGTAGGATGGGGGAACCAAATAGTGTTAAAGGAATCATTTTTTGTATGAACAAGAAACATTTGAATAATCCAATAGCCATTGCCAAAATGACTAGACTTTGGAATGGGCTAAAGGAAACTTTGCCTTTCCTTTCCAAACTACGTAAAACAATGGGGGTATTATAAGGTGTTTTGTAAAAGGAAGGGAGGATGTTGGAGAAATCAATGAAATCTCAACTTGACGTTGCACAAGGGGAGTTGCAAGTGGACCCAAATAGTGAAGCAAATAAAGCAACAATGGATAAGGCATTATATCAATTAAAGGAATTTGAGGAAAAGAAAATTTATGACCTCAATAGGAGCTCAAGGGTGAAATGGCTAGAAAAAGACCATGAAACCATTAAGGAATTATTTGTTGCATTTAAGGAATGTGGGCCTTGTTCACTAATCACAAAGTTGGAAGATGACCAAAGCCAAAACATCTTTTCAACAACTTAAGTAGGTGAGTAGTGTAGAGAATTTTATGTTAAATCATATGTTAGGTAAACTATTGGAGATAACAATAGAAAAGCCAAGGAGGTTTTTTTGAATTGCATGAAAGATCAAATTCTAGTGTTGATGAAAAGGAGGCTGGTTGCACCCATAATAGAAGAGGAGTTATGGTCCATTCTAGAGGCTATGGTTAAGGGCAAAGCCCTTGGGCTTGATGGGGTAATAATGGAATTTTTCCTTTATATGTGGTTGGTCATAAGTAAAGAGTACATGAAGATGATCCAAAACTTTATCATGAATGGCAATTTCCCTCTTGGGATTACGAAAGGGTTTATAACACTCTTGCATAAAGGAGGAAAGAAAAAACAATTCTCTAATTAGAAGCCCATTAAACTATTCAATGTTACATACAAGATTTTTGTGAAAGCATTTCAAATGTGAATGTAACCAATTCTGATGGAAACCATCGGTCAAGATCAATCAATGTTCCTCCCTTTAGATTTATTTTGAACATTTTGTTGATTCATGAAACTAATGCATGGGCTAAAAACTTTAAACAACCTTTAGTTTTTTTTTAATTGGATTTCTCCAAGGCTTATGACAAAGTAGATTGAAATTTTTTATTTGACTATATGGACAAGTTCGGGATTCCAACTGAATTTGTCAAGATGATGAAAGTGCTTTTCTAGGGGGCTAATGCAAACGTAATAGTGAATGGAAAAGCTTCAAAGGCTTTGGTGATCGAAAAGGGTGTGCGGCGAGGATGCCCACTTGCTCCTTACTTATTTTAGTAGTGGGAAAGGCCCTTAATGTTAAAATCTATGAGGAACAAAGACTCGGTAGAATCAAGGGCATTCGTTTGCCCATGTCAAATAAAAGGCAGATAATTGCCCAATATGCAGATGACATTAATTTCACTTTGGAAGCATCTCGAAAGGGCATGATTTGGTTAACACAACTACTTGACCTTTTTAGCATCACATTTGGCCTCCAAATTAACCATGCTAAGTCTATAGCCTTTTGGATTAGGGGTAGAACGGAATCAAATCATAATTGCAAGTGTTGAGTTGCATGGGACCGATGTTGTGAGAAAAATAAAAATGGGGGTTTAAGTTTGGTTGATCCAATAGAAACAACTGAAACATTTTTGTCTAAATGGGTGGTGCATGCTTTAGAGCCTAGAAGTTCTAATTTGTAGGAGCTCCTTAGGTTTTGGTTAAAACAATATTAACCACATTGGGGGGGGGGAGGATGGAGCCCTAACTTGGAATGGTGTTTGTAGGTTGACCATAAGAGGGTTGTTGGGTCTACTTTTTGGAATAGGGTGGGTAGAGCTTGGTCCAGGATGGTGAAAAATTTGAGATCAATAATCCAAAAAACCCTAATGAAATTTTGGAATCGAACTTTTGGTGGAATAGGATCATCCACCCTTGGGATGTTAGTTTATTGAAAGGCAAAGCAATTGAGTTCCATGGATTGGGATGGGTTTCAATGTTTAGTGTGTGGGTGGCTTTTGCAAGAAGATTTGCATCCAGAGAGGAAATGGGTGAAAAAATTGTGTTATCCCCAAAAGAGGAGTTGGAATATGAAAGAATCGTTATCAAGCTGGAAGAGGTGTGGGGGGTTTATGGAGAGGGGGAAACAACCATTGCAAAGAAGTAAATTGGATTGGTTTGTTGGAAAAGAACAAGGCGTTCCTATTTATGGTTTGTTGTGTTTTATCTACCTTTAAACATGAATGTAGCAATGATGTTTAGCATCTTTACATCCCACAAGACATCAAATTATATATTGTGGGATCCTAAACAAGGACCTTGAGTCTCATTAATGATGGAATGTCGGAAGGAGTGAACAATCATTATTGGGAAGGTAGATTATCAATGGTAAAAATATTAGAATTATTGAAAGGCCCTAAAAAAGTGCATTACCTAATATGCTTTAGCAATATAGACACATTAGAACCCAATCGTAGTGCCTATTTATGGATAGGTGGGGAACCTATGTTCTCTTTCACAACTACACTAAGGAGGAAAATGTTGAAAAATTTTAAACCAAAAATTAATGTGATGGAAAAGAGGTGGGTAGGGGTACTTCCTTTTACTTTCAAGCTAAGATGGATGAACATTTGGTGCAAGATGCCGGAGTAGGAAAGAGGCGGGCTTCATGTGGGCTTTGTGGAATAAAGCAATTGCAATTAACACTTGGAGAGCTAAGGTGGACAACTCAATTAATCAAACTTGCCCATTGTGCAGTAATGAAGAAAAATCCATGCTACAAAATTTTTAGGAATGTTGCCATGCACAATGGGCTTGGGAGTACACACAAGACATTGTGGGTGAACTTGCCTATGGTAATCAACCATCACGAGTGGTTGCCCCCCTATGTTGGAAACAATGTGTTTTTGTTGCCAAAAGTCCAAGGCAAGTGCAGCATGTGGAGAACATATGGTCCTTGTTAAGAGGTATCACATTCTAGATTTTGTGGATTGATTTGGTTTTCAACAACAAAAGATGGAATGTTGGTAAAATCCACAAAGTTATTTGGGATGCCCTACTTGATTATGGTGGGGTGGCTTGGAATAGATGTATGAGGCTGATTAGAAAAACCCCTACCTAGCGAAAAAAAAACTTCTCGAAAAATTTGATAAAAATTGGGGTAGGCACCGAATTACTTGTGTTAAAGTAGGTAGCTTTGTTAGGTGGTGTTATGATGGGCCCTAAAGGGGCTTCATCGATTATGCTTCTAAGTGCTTGGTGGCGTTCCTCCCATTCTAGGGGTTTGTTGTTCTTGTTTATCTTTGCAATGAATTTTTTTCATGTGTGCCAACACTATTAAAATTCCTATTTTTTAATTAGAAATTTTGGTAAGAAAAAACCCATTTTGGACAAATCATTTTGAACTTGTCCATTGTGAGTGGGCCATATACTTTTTGACCAAACTTAAGTTGGCATTTTTTATTAATCATTTCAACTTGTACTTTTGACTAGTCATTTTGACTAGTACTTTTGACTAATCAATATAACAGTCAAATGAATTTTTGACTAGTCAAAAACCATTTTGACTAGTCAAAAACCATTTTGACTAGTCAAAAACCATTTTGACTAAATAAATGCAAGGTGGCATTTAAATAATGGCCAACCAAGTTAAGCCACATGGCATCAAAACATTAGCCACCTAGGCTATGCCACATGGCATTTAAACATTGGCCATTAGGTTATGCCATGTGGTATTTAACATTGGCCACTAGGCTATGTCACATGAATAGAACTTAAATAACCTAAGTTAGACCTAAATTTGGATACCTACTCCTAAGGTCCCTATGTCTAGGAACTTACAACCTAAACTCCTAGGTCTAGGAGACTATAACTAACAATTATGTGTAGAAGCCTAGAGTAGGCTAAGGCAACCTAAGCTATGACCTTTACTAGGCTTAAATGTACACCACCTAGATTAGGGCTACACCTGAATGACCTAGGTAGGAAAATCCTATTTCATTTTGAATTTGGCCTTTAAGGTTAAGCCTTTTCAATTGGCTCATCCCAAATGGCCTTCCTTTTTAAATTAGTTCTTATGTCTTGGATGCTTATGGTGCATCTATTTATATTGCTCATCATTTGAGAAGGATGACAAACAATATGGGACAAACTTTTGGGAGGGAAATTTTTTTTCATGTCCACATAACATTAAAGTTTTTTAGCTCACACAACATTATTCTTAAATAACTATGTAAGATACATTAAATAAATAAATAAAGAGGTAGGTAAATATGTATGTTAATTAAGTAAAAATAAAAATTAATGTTTAGTTATTTAATTATAATTAGTCATTACATCCATATTATAAATCCTTGAATTATATAAAATATCAAGATAGTTATAATGTACTATATTGTTGATTGATAATTACAACCAAATTATAATAATCCTTGCAAATTTGACCTAACTCATTATATATTATCAACAATGTATTTGTAATAATTAATATTTAACTATTTAATTATACATTCATTAGTGTATTTTAGGTAAACAACTAATTAATCGACTAGTAATTTATCATAGGTATATAAATGGCCTAGTTTAGCCTATATAATTAGGTTACCTATAGAATATAGGTTAATAGGTGGAGTATAAGTAGGGTATGTATAAATAAATACACCTACATATAAGCTAATTGTATTTAGGTTATTTAGCCACATACTTACATTACATAAGTTAAATAGGTGGCTAATTTAACTTAGGAAAAATTAATTGTGGAAAAATTAATTGTGGAAAATTTAATGATTGGTAAAATAATGTTTAAACCAATGACAACTAAAGTAATTATGGAAAAATTAATCATTATTAAACTAATAATGGCTAAACTAACCAAAAATTAAAAATAATTATGAAAAAATAACCATGACAAAACTAATTATGGTTCAACTAACCATATCTAAATAAATATGGTGAAACTAACTATGAATAAAATAAATAAGGCCGAGCTAACCAATAAATAAATATGGCTAAACTAACCATAAATAAAGTAACCATGGCCAAACTAACCAATGAATAAATATTTTATGACTAAACTAGAAATGATTGAATTAACCGTGAATAAAATAAATATGGCAAATTAACTAAAGAATAAATAATTTATGGTTAAACCAACCATGCTTAAACTAACCATGAATAAAGTTAATATGACTAAATTAACCAATAAATAAATATTTTATGGCTAAACCAACATAAATCAATTATGGTTAAAAGAAAAGAGAATGAAATAATTATGGCTAAATAAAAATGGTTAAAATATTTATAGCAAAATTAACAATGGCTAAACTAAAAATGGTTAAACTAACAATGAATAAATAAATTTGGTTAAACTAACCATTAATAAAATTAACATGGTTAAAATAATTAATGAATAAATATTTTATGGCCAAACCAACTATGACAAAATTAATTGTGACTAAAATAAAAATGAATGAAATAATTATGGCTAAAATCAAAATAGTTAAAATATTTATGGAAAAATTATACATGGTTAAATTATAAATTATTAAACTAAATATGAATAAATAATTTGGCTAAACTAACCACTAATAAAATTAATATGGCTAAACTAACTAATGAATAAATATTTTATGTCAAAACCAATTATGTAAAAATTAATTATAACTAAAATAAACACGAATGAAATAATTATGGTTAAAATCAGAATGATTAAAATAATTATGAAAAAATTAAACATGGTTAAATTAAAAATGGTTAAACTAACCATGAGTAAATAATTTTGGCTAAACTAACGACTAATAAAATTAATATGGCTAAAATAATTAATGAAGAAATATTTGATGGCAAAACGAATTATGCAAAAATATATTATGATTAAAATAAACATGAATGAAATAATTATGGCTAAAATAAAAATGTTTAAAATAATTATGGCAAAACCAACCATGGCTAAATTAACGATAGTTTTAAATTAATTATGGGTCTATAGATTATGGTTAAAGTTATTAAGGTAAAATAATAACATGTTAAAAATAAATATAGTTAATTTAGTTATGTTTATAGTAACCATGGTTAAATTCATTATGGAAAAACCAACTATGGCCCAACTAGTAATGGTTAAATTAATTATGGTTAGTTTTAATTTTAATCAGTTTTTTCATAGGTAGTTGAACCATAACTAATTTCAATATAGTCAATTTAACCATAATTGGATAAACCATATATATATAATTAGTTTTATCATAATTAATTTGGTCACGATTCATTTAGTTATGACTAGCTAACTTTTACATTTTCCAACTTTTTTCTAATTGATTAAACATAGTCAAAATGTTAAATGTAATCCCAAAATACCCAATTAGTATTAAAATTTGTAATTAACTTTTTTGACTAGGCCATTGGCCACTTTGACTAGGCCTACTTAGTTAGACCTATTGATTGAATATAATAGTTGTCCTTATTGACTAAGGCATTTGCCAATTTGATTAATTATCAAATTGGTCATTTTAGTCAAATTGATTAGTTAAAAAATACTCATTGTCATTCAAGTCTTTGATTTCTAATAAAAAATACATGTCCTCTAATTTAAAAATATCCATTTAATCAATTTGGTTAATTTGAAAAATAGGAATTTTAGTAGTGCAAAAAAAAAATGGTGATTTTTGCATTTTATTTTTCCAAAAAAGGCCCTTGTATTGGGTTTTTCTTATGTCACCACACTAGGAATAATCATCAAAACAAGAAAACATTGATCCCATGGCCTTGAAAGATTTAAATTCACTTGGTTAAAATAGGTAAAAAAGATAATTTAATTTTTCAATCTTTCTTTCACCCTAACTAAGGCCTTCCCCAAAATATGGGGCCTAGGCAAAACTAATACTTAGCAGTACCTTGGTTATTTTGACATATGTTAGTGAGTGATTAATTAAATAATTATGAAGATTCCATTTTGACAAACAATTTATTGTCAAATATTTCATCATATTATTATTTTTTCTTGGAAATTTTGATGTTTTTAAAAATAATATGTTTAATGTTGAACTAGCCCAAATAATGTTTTCTTTGTGGTGAAAATTCACCATTTCGCTATTAAAATTCCCAAGCAACATGGTCAATGGAATTTTTTGAAAATTTCCAAAAAAATCATCACATTTCAAGATTTAAAAAAAAAAAAAGTTGCCAAGGATTTTGGAACAATTGGGATACATTTTAAACTTTCTTCTTTTAAAACTGTCATATTTAGCTAATAGGTTCTAATGGTGCCCTATGGTTCATAGATGTGTATAATGCACTAAAGTGATGGCATTCCCCAAAATAAGGGGCCTAGGCAAGATGTTTATCAAACTCTGAAATGTCACATAATGCCATAGGGTGAAGGCATTTCCCCAAATAAGGAGTCTAGGTAAGAGAGTTGTCAATTTTGAAATGTAAAATAAAACCTTAACATGAATATAATTCCCAAAATAAAAAACTTAGGCAAATTAGTTGTCGCAACCCTAGCTTTGGATTTGCGACCAAGGCAAAGGGGTTATAAGGTTGCGGGCCAAAAATAAGCCTGGGAGTCAAGGCAAAAAGGTTGCAAAGGTGCGGGCCAAGAAGAAGCCCAGGAGTCACATCACATACTCCCGGGAGTGTAAGAAAGTGTGAGGGAGTATGAGGGAGTGAACCCTCACACTCCCAAGGCAACTCCCACTTTGGGAGATGGAGTCTCAATGGACTCTCGAAGTTTTAGAAAGTGATTATAGGGGTCAAAATTCAATGGCTTGTGGCATTCTTTATATCATTGGAAAGTTCTTAGAACGTAGATGTCTAAAATGGGCTCGCATTACTCATTTGGACATTTAAAACACAAGTTATAGCCAAAAGAAGGGCCGGGAGTCAAACTACAAGTTTAACTCCTGACCATAAAAAGTCAGGAATCGACCCGATTTACTTGGTTGTAGGTGGTGTGTGACATACCGTTGGAAAGCTCTCGATGATAGCTACAACTTTGCTTTAAAACGCATCTTGATCCGAGGTTTGCTCGCAAAGTTATGGGGCTCCAAAGTCGTAGAAGAATCAATTGGCGCAATTTCGGGACTTCCGGGAAAGAAAAGCCATTTGGATGTAGGCTCTGTGGCCATCAACATAGTATATTATAAGGGGGAAGGTGGTGGCTTCCCCCAAGTCCGGGCTGTGGTGAGTCTAGTGTGACTGTGTTGCATGTGGCTCGTCCTAGCACCAAAGGTGCTCCAACTATGCACTAATCACTTTGTGTGGGTTGTGTGCAGGCCCGTGTGAATGAGTGAAGCTTATAAACTCTTCTTAATCCCATCTCGGAGCTCCAACACGCCCCTCTACCCCTCAAAGTGTTGTGAACTAAGGAGCGTGCCTCGACTCCTCCCTCTTCCACTGTCTTTTACTTAGACTCACATTTGAATCCTTCCAAGAATTGGGAGTGCATCATTAGTACTCTAACCTAACTTTCAAGGTCACATTTAATGTAAAGCACTTCAAAGTAAAGGCCGTTGGAGGCTATTTTTTTTCGGTTTTGAGTGCATTTTATATGTAGAGGGTGTCAATGGTGTTATAATGTGCACAAGTGGTTGTTATTTTGAGATGTGTTGTTGTAGTAGGTGAAGGTTCTTATAGGTTAGGCGTCCTTTTAGAAGGTCCTCCCCTTTCTTTATTTGATATGCTTCTTGCCATGGGAAGGGGTTTAAAAACTTGATGTTCCCCTTGCAATTCACCCTCTTAGTTGTTTTTTTTGTTTTCTCGTGGGTCCTTCCATTTTGTTCATCATATTCCCCCCTTTTTTAGGTGCTTTGGTTTATTTATGATTGGTAGGATTTCATCACTTGGAAAACCCCCATAGAAGTGACGGGACCCAAAAACATCCCTTTAATATTCATAAGAATCTAAGAAATACATTGGCCGTGAAAAAAATTCAAGTAATAGAATCTCTCCTGATGGAAAAAATATGATCATGATATTGAATTTATAGTTTGTTTCAAGTTTAGCTTGCTTACTAACAACCTTAAAAAGTAGAAAACCAAACTTGTCTAAGGAGCTTATTACTAGTAAATGCCCTCAAATCTAAGACAACACCTCTCATTCCAAAGATTAAAATCAATCAAGGATTTAAGAATGTCCAAAAGCTAAATATCATAACAAAAATGACCCATAGGAAGAGTAGAGATGAAAGGGTCCCCTTTCTTTCACGGGCACCATTGATATCTCCCAATAACACATGAGGTTAAGAGTCAAAGATTTTACCCGGAGTCCTCCATTTGCTCCACACCTTAATCCCATGCTAGTGTCATTTTGAGGCAATCCAACCTTAGGAGGCCTTGAGTTGTGCTAGAGATGGTCAATGACAAGCTTAGAGCGGTCCTTTCCAAGTTAAAGTTTTTGGATGAAATTGAAAAGAACCAACTAACATGATTATTTTTTTTACATGAGAGGTAACTTTTTTTAGCTAAGTAGTTGAAGAAGGGGGCATCTACCAAACAAGAGGTGAGGAACTCACTTGAGTCCCATGGAAGGTTTTCCACACACCCTCAAATTTAAAGGTCAAATGAGTGTTTTTGGTTTGGGAATAAAATAAGGTTGGGAATTTTAAAGGGGTTTCCACAAGACTCTTGCATTAAAACCTATACCAACTTGAGTTTAAATGAAGATAATTGGACTTCACCATTGGGCTTGATTTTTCAAGCTTTCCCAAATACATAACTTTAAAAATTTCAGGACAACCCATAGATTATGGATGTACAGTAAACCTAAGAGAAAAAAAAACAAGCTTCCATCCCAATTTGACATGCCCAATCCCCAACAACAAAGGAAGAGAGAGTTTTTTGGATTTCATAGAATAAAGGTGTGTCTATAACATTAAAATAATTATTAGGAGTTGTAATTGTAAATAATAATATTATGGTTTGAGGTAATAAGATGGATAAAAATGAAGAATAAAATAATGAACCTCATGGGCCTTACAAGGAGAAAATTTTAATTAGTGGCATAAAGGTTGATTATGAATAATTTAAATAATTATCTCATGTTAATAATAATGAGAAGTCGAATATGTAGACTTGACCAAATCTTAGATTCCAAATAATGTAAAACCTATCCATAGAAGGGTGAAAAGTTATAAATGGCATGTGATGATTGGTTTGATAAATGGGGAATATATGTAGATGAATGTGGTTGACTATTCATCCACTTCTTTTTTTCTCAAGTATATAAGGGTAGAAATTGAAGCTTTTTGTTCATAATTTGCATTCAATAATTTCGTGTTGTTAGTTGCTATCAATACTTGTAAAAATATCATATGTGAATAAGAAACCTTGAAGAAATAAAATGTGGAGATTATTATGAACACTATTGTGAAACTTTATAATCTTTGGTGAGTGATCCTTGTAAAAGAAAATCTTTATATATGTGCAATGAACTCCCTTGGGGTGTAGTTTTCATATAAAGATTTGACTTTAGGCTGTGAGTGATCTTATTCCAAAAAAATGTAAAATTTCATGTTGGGAATCATGTGAATGACGAGTATTGCAAGTGCTGTGTTGAAATATGTTTAATTGTCTACCTATGTGCTAGAAGGGATTAATAAAAATTTAACCCTAATAGTCCCCCTACCCCCCCAAAGTTACACGTCCACATTCGATGTCAAAAAGTCGACAAGTTACAAGTGTTTACACTTTTCTTTAAAGTTACTACTAAAATTGACATAGAATTTGATGTGGCAAACAAAGTTAGTGCAATGTTCGTAACGTGCTAACTTGATTAGTCTTTAACATTCTACCTACAAGGAAGAACTTCCAAAAGACCATGAGATGAATTTGCACTTTAAAAAATCATGAGCTATTAAAGTTAGGTATTTTCTAGTGGGAGGTAGAAGCCAACTTAGAACCCAATTATTTTCCTCTTTTTTCCTTCAAGCACCCAATGTATTCCTTCTTCTTAACCCTGAATCCAAGTTCTTGATCAGTCAACAACCCAAATTGCTGTTGAATTTTCCCCAAATTGATTTTGGCCCCATAAGTTTTGCAAAATAATGAGAGGGGTAGATTTGATGACCTTGGCCCTGCATTTGTTCTTTCATGCTGGGGAGCCCAACCCATAAAGAGAGAAGGTCCATTTAATCCACTTGTGATCAAATCCAAGAGCTTTTCCAAGGCTTTGAACAAAAACCTGTGTTCAATCCGATCAAAAGCTTTTTCAAAGTCAAGGAGAAGGAGGACCAAATCATGCTTCTTTTCTACTACCCATTTCATAGCCCCTTGGGCTAAGAAATAAATTATTGTCAAATACATATCCCGCGTACAAAACCAGTCTGTTTGGGATTGGATAATTTTTGGGAGATGGAGTTGAAATATTTTTGGCCAACAATTTTACAAGAATTTGGTAGATGCTACCTAGGAAGATGATGGAGCACCAATTACCTAATCTAAATTGGTCTCCAAATTTAAGAATAAAAGTTATTGAGCTTCCCTTTAAAGAAGGGTAAGTTTAGGGTAATTGCCTCAGGAGCGGGGCATCACTGAAATAAGGAACTCCCAAGGTGGAGCCAAGGGGGTTCTTACTTGAGTAATGCCCTCGCTCAAATACAAAGCATAGCCAAAAAAATTCCAAAAGAAAAATAGGGGTGGACATTTCATAAAATGGAATGCTCATCATAATGTTGTAGGGAGCCAAAAATATAAAAAGACTTTAGTTTTTTTTTCCTACTTTCATATCTAGTCTGTAGCCAAATCTGGCTAAATCATCTTATGGCTGACTGCCAATTTAGCTACATCACAAAATTGGAAAAAAATAAAATCTGCTTGTGACAAAACTTGTGAAATTGCAACCTGATTCTCCTCTAGAATAATTTTCACCTTCATCTTTTGGTCCATAACTCTTATAAGGTGTAGTGCAACATGTTCCCAACATGCCTCCAAAAACCTTCTCATAAATTGCATCAATTGTGTACAAATGAAAGTAAACGGAGGTGATGTTTGTAAATACCTCTCCTTGAGTACCATAAATGTTCTCATCCTCCACCAATTCTTTGATTAGGGTTCATTTGTGAAAGTCAAAAAAACATCTTAAAGCATGTGTCACCATACTGAACCCACCAGACTCCTAGATTGTGAGATGACTTAAATTCCACAAATTAAAACCCTTGGAGGTATTACTAAAGTTAAGAGTAATTCATTATTTTAGTAATAAATTAGTAAACTGATTAGCATTAAATGGATTAAATTATCAGCATTTTAGTTAGTTACCCTTTTAAAACCTACACATTATAATTATCATGTATTTAATTAATTATAGAATTTTCAAAAGTTTAGAATTAGCAATTGATCATTTGAAAGTTAAAAATTTGAAAAGAAACTTTGATTTGGAGGCCACTAGAGGATGCAACAATATATATTAACTTGGGCTTCACATTGTTACACCTTATCAATGATAATCAACTAATCAGTTGATTAAAACAAAAAATTATGAAATTAAGATCCATTTGAATGAACATGTTAAATAACATAGCATGCAACTTGAATTGAATGTAAATTCAAATTTTTATTGCATTTTAATTTGATGAAATTCAATTGAACTAGGGGAATTAAAATTGAACTGAAAGAAATTGAATGCATATTGATAGAGAAGGGATTGAAAATTTGTTCATGAATGTGATGTTGAAAAGAGAAATAATTAAAAAGACATATCTAAAAAGCACCTTGTCATGCCACTATACTTGGGGACGGGCTAAACAAATTCTAGTTTGAAAATTTTCAAACCATAATCTTCCTGAACAAGCTACAATGAATCATCATCATTGGAATAATTATTAATATTTTTGCTTCACTAGATGGTCCAACAAATAAATATTAACATTGTTTGCATCAAATTGAATAGAAAGTTTGATCTTATCAACCAAGTTAAAAAAAAGTCTAGAATTAACCATTTAGCCCAAAATTAACTGAATATTATAATGGTGACCAATGTTTTTTGGACAAATTTTGTTTCAACAAAAATTGGGATTTGAAAAAAATTTACTAAATTTTCTTTGTTTTTGGAAAATTTTAGGTATCCTAATGTACATACTGAAAACCTCAACATTTTCACTTCCTATTGGAAGGTCAATTTTGGGCTTCAATTAACCATGTGGTTCATATTAACACAAATTTCGGTGTGTACATTATTCCAAATTATCTAAATGGTAACAATGATTTAAATTCAACCTCTATTTTCACTTCTACAAAATCTTTTGGTTAACTTCAACTTAAAATCAGCCAATTCTTTTTTCAATTTTTTTTTTCTCAACCTCTTGTTTCCTTTAGACCATTTTGCCAAGGCCCATTTACCCCCCCTTGATTTTTGGAAATTTGACACCCCAGAAAATGTTAGTCTGTTCAGTACCTATGTGTATATAAACACTAGGTATATGTATTTATTCTATTGGAGCTCCATTCTACTTCGCACTACCAATGATGATTAACTATTTTATTTTTTTCTTATGTTTTCATATGGTTTTCAATAATTCATCATTATTTATGTCAATGTTAAATTTAATTTAAATTAATATACATTTCATGAACGTAAAAAGACATATGTTAATTTGTTTTTTCATATCCATATTGATGGATAGGGGAAAAGAGTGAGGTAATTATAAAACAGAGGTATTTATTAAAAAAGGTGAGAGATAGTTATTTTAAAAAATTGTAGGAAAAAAAAAACAATTATGAAAAAAGAAATGATGTACAGTAAACTGGCCCATCATCATTGCTTCCTATGATCAAACACTTTGGTAGATATTTCTCAAATTTTCTCCATTTTGAATGACTTAAAATGTTATAGGAGTGCCTTCTCAAGCTTTACAAATCATCTTTGAAATGCAAACCCAAAGAACTAATAAAAAAGGAGCGATAACAAAAATACAGTTTTTGAATTGCAAAACGCATATTTTTGTCATTTTTCTTCATTATCTCTCTTACTTTCAAATCTCATAACTTTTTTATTTCTTATTCATTTAAAACAATTTAAAGTGCTCTACAGGCGCCACCTGAACTCCTCCAAACAATCTTGAAACTCTAATAGCAACACATCAACATACAAGGAAACGTTTGGGTGTTTGGGTACTGGTCGTTGTGGTGTTTCGTGGTTTGTTTTTTGAGTTCTTAACCCCTTTTACTTGGGGAGGTCGTAACTTTCTCATTTCTAATCCATTTTCAACAATTGTCAGTGTGTCAAATGTGTGAAGAGGAGGGGTTCAAGTTCTGTTTGGACATTAAAAACAATGAAACCTTCCCCTTGGATCCAGCTCGCCCTGCCTGCCCTGAGCACTTAAGTGTTTGATCACCGACCAATCTACCCTAGTTAGGCTTGAAAATGAGATAGTTATTTTTGAAATTGTCTTTGAAATGGTCCATGAATGACCATACCAAGGATTCCAAAAAATCCCCCCTATACCAGTTCTGATTACTTGGAAGTGGAATTTTCTACATCCCAAGCATTTCCTATTTGTTTAAAAGTAATATTTTAAAGGTTTAGATTGCCAATTGGATTTTATTCTATTTTTACCATTTTCATCTATTTTCGTCCATCTTTTCTCTTTTTTTCCCCGTTTTGTTAAAGTCTAATAATGTGTCTAATGTTTTCATACACAGAAAATCAATGAGCATTACCAAAAGAATCAACAAGCATTACACTGTGGAAATTGAGCATTCCCAGAAGAATTAATGAGCATTACACTGTGGAAAACAAGCATACCAAAATATCAACGAGAATTACGTTGCGGAAAATGAGCATAACCGAAAGAAGCGACGAGCATTACGGTGGGCGACACGCTCATTACAAAAAAGAATCAACCTTAGCATTACGGTAGGAACCGAGCATTCTGCCGGGAAACGGCTGTTCCCCTGGCGTTCAAATGGGGGTTGAGAGGGAAGGGGAACAAAAAGAGGTTCCCTTACAAATTTTGACGGCAGTTAGTTCCCTTAGACCAAAAGGCAGACCTTTTTTTATTGAGAAAAGAAATTATGTATACCTAGCGAACGCTGTGTTGAACCAGGTTCCCGTGGTTAGGGTTTGGCGCTCGTGTCCAAAAACAGGAGAGTTATTTTGGTTCGATTCTCAAGGTTCGCGTGTTTTTGGAGAACGAGTGCGTGTTTTTTTTGGGTGTGCAAACAGGAGTCCCTGGGGGGGGGGCTGGCCAAAGAGAAAGTGCGGACGGGGCGGGGGCGGGGGCGGGGGGGAAAGTTCACGGGGAATGGTGAAGGTGAAGGGGGTGGAGTGGAACCATGTGGTGGTACTGAAGGAACCGGAGAAGCATGGCATGGCAACGCTTGTCAGGTGTGCGCATTGTGAGAAAGAATTCCAGGGTAATGCTATGCGTATCCGGGCGCATTTGCTTGGGAACAAGAGAGCCGCGGGTGTGTCCGGTTGTCCGTCTTGTCCCGCCGAGGCGCGGGAGGAGCTTCGGATCATTGACCAGGCCAAGAGCTTGAGGAAGCGAAAGCGGGAGACAAGGAGTTGCAGGACCACCAGGGGGACCACTTCCTCCGCATCCGACCATAGCCTGGACAGCGCACAACAGCAACAACAGCAGCATGTCGATCTCATGGCATCCTTACAAAATGGAGACAGGACCACCACCACCACCACGGCTGTGGAGCATGCGTTCAAGAGCATGATTTTCCAAGCCGGTGGATTACCTGTGAATTTCGTCAACCTATCTCCATTCAAGCCGGTGCGTGTGTGATGATGATTGTTTCTCTGGTTTTTCTTTGCTTCACGCCTTTTGAGCTACTGCTGGTGGAGTCTATGAGAATTGTTGGAAAATTTGCTCGTAATGCAATGAAGCAGTTGCACATCAGGTGGTCAATACCTAGACGAGGCGGAAGAATACAATTCCATTCATAGAGGAGAAGAGCTATCTAGAAAGAAAAATTGTGTATAATTTGAACTCCTTCTTGTCAATTGGATGTTGTCATGATGCTTCAGAAACAGTAGTCTCTTCTTCTGTCTTTCCTAATCCTCAGCAAGAAGCTCTAACCAAAATGCTTTTCAGATTTCAACAAACCCTCTCAGCAGTTGTGATTTCAAGCAAATATGGTTTCAGTTATCTTGCTACGGATTTTTATTATTATTTTGTGTGGAAGCATCTTACATTATTTTTTGTCTGGCCTTCCTTAAGAAGAATGTGCCTAAGGTTTTGCTTCTGTGTGGTGGTTGCAATGGCTGATAGGTCCCAGTTATATCACCCATCGATCTGGAGACTTTCTTTGAAGGCTTTGGAGTCCGACCAGAAACAGTAGCCAAGATAAAGGAGATGGGATTCACAGGCCGAACATTCACATCAAATCTGGATGAGCTCCCCTCCCTTCTGGAGTCGATCAAACAAAACTGCCATCTGACTCTTGGAGAAGAGTGGGGCATCAAGGGTGCTGCAAAGAAGTCGCAGAAAGGTTTCCATTTTATTGCTTGACCTCGTTGTCTATTTTGGTCTTTTTTGTTTTACTCACTGGCAGTGCAGATCCTTTCCAGTTTCAATTGCTGTCGAGTGGATGACTTTTAATGAGAAATCTCACAAAGGATCCTGTTTTGGTTGCTTGCATTGGCATTGATTCTGGAGGAGTATTCATTGTTACTGTGTGTTGGTGTTGTGTTTTGCAGATCATTTGCCTGTGTTCACCCAACCAGATGTGGAGAAGTGGCCGGAGCCTGAAAATGGCACAGCAAACAATTGCAAGGAGGTGCTGTGCATTCGTAAGTGTGCAGGGCAGAAAGTTCTCATGTGTCTCCTATTTTATCTGCCTGCAAAAGGCAATTTGTTTTCTTGATTTGCATTTTGGTCTCATGCAGTTGTGTGGACTTTTTGTGTGGGTGTTGTGTAGCACAAAGCTGAGCTTCAGTGGGTGGAACATCCAGACAAATCCAAAATAGAGTGGGAATTGAACAACAACTACAATTGAAGACAGTGGGAAGAATTCAATGTAACATTACCAGATGTCTGTTCTTATAACAGGACCTTCTATTGTAGCTAGGCTGATCCAGTTTTGTATTGAACCATTGTATTATGAAAGTGAATTTTGTGGTACCTTTCATGTGTGTCGATGGTGGGCCATAGATCCAAATCATAACTCCATATCAGGTGCTTGGTCAGATAGGGAAACTCTGAATATTCTTTGATCTGTATCATATGATTATTGGATAAGAGTGCAACTAGCAGTGATGGAGATGATCAAAGACATGTAGACAGTTTGAGAGGACATGACACAATCATGTTGAGAAATTTGCAACTGAAGAGGGTCTGGTAGACATAGTACCCAGGTGGATGAAGCAGCTTTTGCCCAGTAGTTGTAACATACTTGTAGATGTTCTAGCAGTGAATTTATTTTCCATGTGCTAGTAGGAAATGAAACTGATCAACCACCCTTTTGTGGTAAGGGATTCACTGCTTGGATGTGGAGGGATCCTTGTGGGATGAAGAACGGTTTACATCTATCTGCTGCTCATAGGGACTGTAGATTCCAGTCACTGCAGCTGCTTACTATCCCTCTTGACAGAGACATGGAGCCTGCCTGATATTTTTTGTGCTAGCATTGAGGATTCAACATGCAAAATTTGTGGACATGTAAATGCATGGTATGAAATTGAGATTGTGTACCAGACTTGAGAAAGTGAATACTGGAAAACTCACATTGGAGTGGGAATATCAGGTGTTCTACATAAATTTAGCTTCACTGGGTGGTTTTGATTTGATATTTAAATCACAACAATGCTCTTCCTAACCTTCCTTGCTTTGGTTGTTTTGCAGTCAGGGATGCATGGTACTCAGATCAAATTAAGGAGAGGAGTGAAAGAGGTAAGTAAACTTAGCCCGGAAACAACATTAAACACTCAACTCACTCAGTCATGAGCCACCACCAATAGTAACCACATTCCATCAGAAGCCAGGGAAAGAAATTTGTGATATAGTGCTGCAGGGTAGTGGAATGAGTACGTTGAAGGGACTAGGTCATATGAAATGAATTTCATCAGCACCTGGGAATCATAAAATAAGACATGCAGTGGAATTTCTCCCCCAGAAAGGAGGTTGCAGAACTTGCAGGCTGGAGTTTCCAGTGATTCCTGACCCAACATGGCAGTAACTAGACTGCCTGTTCTACTGCATGATTGGATTCCACACCTAAACATTCTCAAGAGCACATCCCCAAAATGAAGACATTCTGATTGATTGTGATGGAAATAGCAAATGGTTTCAATCAAGAATACAAACAGAGAGAATGCACATTGTCCTATCCAGCCAACATGATCATACTGGCTTCATATGCTCAGTACAAACTTCTACTGCACCTCCCAGTGGACCTCAAGAAAATTGGTCCAAGGTATGTCCCAACTAAATATGAGCCAAGGTAGAAACATAGACATTCAAGTTCCAAGAAATTGGCAACACAATACCTGCCATGGCAGAAAATCCTTGTCAAACATTCTGAACTAGGAAATTTTTTAAATGCTGCATACAAGATTATAACTTTGACCTTTGTCTCTGTCAAACAGATCTTGCTGCATCCCATCATCTGGATGCAGGGTCTATGCCCACGAGGGCACGGTTTGCACAGGGTTATAAGTTGTCACCTGTTTGGTAAAGGCTACAAGATCAAAGAATGTACAGCAAACATACAATAAAGCAAGCTGAGATGAGAAATTTTCAAACCATCTGCTCAGAGGTCCAGCACAGCCAAGTAGTCAACCTGACTCACACAAACAACATATTTTTTCTTTACAGGTTAGCCAATGATGGATTGGACCGTGGTCCAAAAGCTACAAGTATGTACAAGTCCTGGGTTACAGCTGATTGGGCATAATGTCCACACCAGACCTTGTTGGAATGATCTCATAATCTTCTCTGCAGCTGACTCCTACACCATTTTACCATATCCTTTTATCATCCTCACCAGTGCTAGTAACCCTGTCAGTATCCATGTGACATGGATTAAAGAATTTCTCCACTTGGTTCCCAAACTAAACAAACAGTATGCTCCTGTCATGTTCCTAGTCATCACTGACCAGCTATTGGTCATCACTGACCAGCACAGATAGCAGCACACTTCATAATGAACCAGCCCTTCTGCAACTCTGCATGCTCTAGCTACCCAATGACCTCTTAGATTAAAAGACATTAGCTAGTGTTGTACCATGTTCTCCCCATCATATCCAATTGTTCCAGACTCTTCTGTTCCTTTCGCCAAATCTCAAAGCTCATCGCTAAAGCTAGCTTTGAGCTACACAGACCCCATGCACAATTCACACCCAAGAAGTCAGGATTGCATGAGACAACAGCAAAAGACTGATCCAAGCTTATAGTGTTCAAACACAGAAGCAAAAGCTCATTGTCAAGCAAAAACAGGAGACAGTGACTTTCTAGACTGCACACTTACGTAGGCACAGCAGCTCCTTGCAGCCATTCATTGCACCATTCTCAGGCTCTTGCCACTTCTCCCCATCTGGTTGAGCAGAAACAAGTGAATAATCTGCAAACCAGAAACAAGCAAACAGTAGAACCTTAAGAAATGTAAGTATCAAAGCAAGCTCCAGGACACAAGGAAGGAATGAGAGCTAGTGCAAGTATATACCATTAGGGAGCCTTAAAGGGACGGGACCACCCCAAAAAAAAAAGTTTAGGTCAGGGCAACAAATGGAGACCTTTCTGCCACTTCTTTGCAGCACCTTTGATTCCCCACTCCTCTCCAACAGTCAGATGGCAGTGTTGCTTAATTGACTCAAAAAGCAATGGAAGTTCATCCAAATTTGACATGAATGTTTTGCCTGTGAATCCCAACTCCTTTATCTTTGCTATTGTTTCTTCTCGGACTCCAAAGCCTTCAAAGAATGTCTCAAGATCAGTTGCTGGTGCAGCTGGGCCCTGTCACACACAGTAGAACAACACATCATAAAAAAGAAAAGTAAAAAAAAAACTCATATCAGCAAATGAAGGTCTTATTGAACAACAGCAGCACAAAGATCAGCCTCTGCCAAGTGGCAGTGGAGAACTGTTTTCTTGAGGATCAGCATGCACTAGTGGATCTTGTCTAGATCAAATACATATATGAGCCTTTAGTTAGTTGAAAAGGCTACAGCAGAAGGTCCTGCTCTTCGGAAGTTTTCAACAGTTCAAGGAACAAACTTTCCGGACAATTCTTGGAGCTTGTGACTTGAGATCTCCGGCAGCATCTCGACAAAGCTAGTGCACATGGTGGAGAAAGAGAAAGGAAGTTTGTAGAAGAAGAAGAAGCATACCGATTTGAAGGGCGACACGCTGACAAAATTGACAGGAACTGCGCCTGCTTGAAACACCATGTTCCTGAACGCCTGCTCCATCTGCGTCTTCTCCCCCTTCTGCAGTGAAGCCATGAGCTCCATCTGCTGCAGTCCGTTTTCGGTGCCATTCTCAAAGGTTGCCGACGATGGCCTGATTCCCCTCCTGGCCTCCCGCTTCCGCTTCGTCAGGGACTTGGCCTGGTCGACGATGCGAAGCTCCTCCCTGGCATCCTCGGGACAAGACGGACAGCCGGAAACACCCGCGGAGCGCTTGTTGCCAAGCAGGTGCGCCCGGATGCGCATGGCATTACCCTGGAACTCCTTTTGACAGTGCGCACACTTGACAAGCGTGGCCATGCCATGCTTCTCCGGCTCCTTCAAAACCACCACATGGTTCCACTCAACCCCCTTCACTTTCACCATCCCCCAGCTCCCGTCCCCTTCCGTCGCTCCCTCCCACCCGTCGATGAAAACGTAGTCCTCCTCTGCTGTGTTCGTTGCGAACAAAAACACACCACTCTCGCACGAAAAAACCACGCGAACCTCGAAAACGAACACAAATTACACTACTCTTTTCACAAACGAGCACCAAACCCTAATAACGGGAACCTGGTCGAACACCGCGTTCTCTACAGCGCTTTGACACCCCCCTCCACCCCTGCCCTGTCGTCGTCTCAAGCGCGGTCCACTGTCAGGCGTCCCTCTCTACCTGCCCGCTGTTCTGCAGTCAATCGATGGCGTCTGACGGATCGGAAATCGCATGCTCGCTCGCTCGTGATTGGAATCGGACGCACAACCAGTTGGGAAAGATTGCTTGTGGGCCGATGTGTGGGCCCAGTGAAACCCTAACAGCCGGTCTAAGCTGCTCACAAAACACGAGCTTGTGAACAGGGAAGAATAAGACGAAGGGGAAGAAGAAGAGGAGGAAGATCCGGATGGAATAAGGAAACAAACTCGAAGTACAGCAACAGTAGTGATGGTGTCGCAAATCCTCCTGTAAGGCACTTGTTTCTTTCTTTTGTGTTTCATCTGGAGATTTGGAGAAGAATAACTAGGTGTCTTGGGAAGAAGAAGAAGAAGCTCGGAGTAGGGTATATGGCTTGATATTTTGCAGCAATTTGTGGGATTTTTTTCTTCAGTATATGGCTCTCAGGTTTGAAGAGGGATTGATGATGCAAGGGATCTTTTGTTTCTTCCTTGTTTATATAAATGTCAATTTCCGATCTCAACTTTGAAACATGGGAGGGAGAGGAGGCACGAGTAAAAAATCCAAACTCTAAACAGCAGCAAGATTGAATCTTGTTCCATTTCACTAATGTAACAGATGCCTCTCAATTTTAATTATCCATGGCATTTTTGTGAAGATGGCTACCACAGAGATTGATTTCTGTGCACAATTGCAAAGCAACCACAATCGGAAAGCTCACAGTTGGACTTGTCTGCGATGTTGTCTTCAGTGTCTAAATGTATGTTGATGCTTCAATTTGCAAAGCCACTGCAATTGAAACCTCGCATTTGGACTTGTCTGTGATGCTGTCTTTGGTGTCTAAATTTATGTTGATGCTTCAATTTGCACATCTATCAAAATGGATCTGGAACTTAGCTGAGTAGGTAGTAGAATTGAAAAAACTGGTGCAGGAGGAGAAAGATATCACTCACGAGGAATGCAATATTTCTGACACAATTTATTTGAATGCTGGCAGGGACTCACAGCAGCACACATAAGCACCTAACAATGCAAATGCAAGGAAAAGGATCTGATGTTATCATCTTGCACATCTGTTTTTCTTGAACTCTTGTCTGATGAGCAGCTGTTGTTTAAGTCATGCCTCCCTGCTGCTACCCAATCATGAAAGAAACAACACACATGATTGTCAGCATAGGTATTTGTGGAACTCTTCTCTCATGTTTTGGAGGCCAAGACACTTGATTACCAGAGTATTATTTTCAATTCTTCTCAAGTTTGGAGGCCAAGACACAACACATGACTGCCGGCATATTTATTTGAATTCTTCCCCATTTTGTTTGGGAGGCCATTTGTGTTAAAGACCCCTGCATCTCCCTACTTTTTTGAAGCTGGATCCTGACTGACACTCAAAGCTCATGTCTCTGTCTTTTATTTTGTTGACAGCGGGTCTTCTATTCTCAGATTTGTCTATGCAGGAGCTTGTTGGGTTATGAGAATTGTTCAGTACCCCCAGGGTTTGCACAGTGTAAAACTATGCAAGATAGTTAACAAATAGACCAACCTCAGACAGAATTGAATCAGCTGATAAAACTGAGAGCATTGCCGGCCATATTTAGTATGTGACCCTGAAAAAATATTTCTCATATCCAAGTTTTAGTTGCTTGTTTGTTTTGAACCCCACCCATCAAACTGAAATTGGGACTGCAAATAGGTGGGAGACTACTAATAGCAACCACCTGGACCAATCAAACTATCCTAGCCAATCAGAAATAGTGAGTAGTCAATAAATGTGATTTGACTGTGTTTATTAGAGTGTTCCAGGGTCTCCTCCAGGTCTCCGAAAGCTGTGCATGTTTTCAGAGTCGCAGGAGAGTTCCGGTGAATTCAGTACTGGATTTGACTATTGTACCTCATCCAAGATTTCGAGTGCAGGGTCACATACTGAGAGTCGGTGGAGATGCGCTCACTATGTGCTTGTAATAGGCCTGGCCTTCATCGTCGTAGCATTGCGAAAAGCTCCTGGCGCCATCGAAACCCATTCGCCTTCAAGTGCTGTGCTGCAGCGCCGGCCTCTCTCTCATCGCTCCCTTCCTTTTCAAGACCTGAAAACTTCATCAGCTTGCCTAGCTTGAGTAAGATTTGGGGACGTGATTCAAGACCTGAAAGTTCAGTTGGTAACTTGAGTACCGTTTGTGGAGCCATTTTAAGACCTGAAAGCTTCAGTTTGAGAACCCGTGACCTGGTTCAAGACCTATAAAGATCAGTTTGAGGGTCCCGGGACTGGTTCAAGATCTCGGAAATTAGTTTGAGACCCCCGGGACCCGGATCAAGACCTCGAAATCAGTTTAAGAATCCCGGGACCTGGAAATTGCAGTTGGTAACTTGATTCGGGATGTGAATTTAGGGTTAACGCAAAGCGGAGTGCAGCATTTTCTTCCTTTCCCCGCGAGAGCGAAGATTTAGACTCTTTGCTGAAAATCTCCGCAACGAGATAGCCGGCAGACGGCTGCAGAGAGCGCACAGATTAGAAGAAGAAACAAGGCAGGATGGTGGCCGTGAAGAAGACTAAGAAGGCGCAGGAGAGTATCAACAACAGGCTGGCTTTGGTGATGAAGTCTGGGAAGTATACCCTGGGCTACGGCACCACACTCAAGTCGCTCAGGGGAGGCAAGGGCAAGCTTGTTATCATCGCCAACAATTGCCCGCCCCTCAGAAAATCCGAAATCGAGTATTACGCCATGCTTTCCAAGACCGGCGTTCATCATTACAGCGGGAATAACGTGGATCTTGGGACGGCGTGCGGCAAGTACTTCCGTGTCTGCTGCTTGAGCATCACTGACCCCGGTGACTCCGACATCATCCGCTCCATGCCCTCTGAATAGACTCCGACTACATGATTTGTGTTCAATTTGTGCTCAAGGCTCTCAAACAACAGCCTTGGAGCCGCTTTTGGCAAACGGCTCTAAACTCTCGCTCTAGCCGAGAATGATGACAATGAGGTTTGAGGATGAAGTTTTGGGATTAGGGTTTGGGGGCAATGCTGACCTCCTACTTCTGTTGTGTAACTGTGCATGCTCTTGAAGAGTTGCAATATTATTGCCACAATTCTCTGTGACCCCGCTGGGGTTTTGAATTGCAATCTGGTGGATGTCCATGGAGGTTTCCAAGCTTTTCTAAGATTCTGAAGCCCTGGTTTTTCTCTCTGTGTTATTCTTATTATGCACTGGACTTTTGAAGGGTTTAAGGTTTACAATTGGATTTCTCTGACAGTTAGATTCCTTGAGTTTCAAGGCACTGCGATTGCTTTGTGTTAGTGGAAAAGAGTGCAGAACTGAAGTTTGGTAAATAGTTGGCTATTGCAGAACCATACATTTAAGCAAGAAAGTGGCATGGGGTGTTATGATGCATTTCTGCAATTTGTTGGTTCTTCTCAAATGTTTCTTATATGTTGAAGGCCTGAATCTAAACTGTGTAAGACCTTCCATGGACAGGAACATACAGGGAGTGAATTACCACCAGTATCGAGCTAGGATTTGTTGAGTTGTTGTGCAACTGAATTCTAACAGGCAAAGTGGTTGTAAGACAGCTGTTTCAACTTCATTAATTCCTTCTTCAAAGCTTTTAGTGTATCTTTGAGGTCTTCCCTCTCTCTGTTCTCCTCAATGCCTGCATTTCAGATTTTGTTGCTGCTTTTTTTTCACAACCTGTGTATGACATAATGACTTTCTTCAATCTGTGAGATTCAATGACAGCCGAGGATCCAGAGAGTTGAGGCTTTTTGGGACACTGCTGTATGTGTGCACTCAAGCAGTAGCATTACAGCCCATGATTGGGATCCATTCTATTCAGTACATAAAAAGTTTCATGGCATTTGTCAAGGTTGGGCTGCTCTGTGCTTAGATTCTTGGAGGGTTTTCCAAGATCTATGTGTTTATTTCACATATAACATCTTGAAAACTCCTCTAGACACAGCATGCTGAACCTCTGGCAATCCATGGTCCAATCAAATTGGGAGGAAATGTTTTGCAATTGGCACCATTGGCATATCTGCACCAAAATAGTCAAAGTTCCAGATCCTTAACCTTCTGATCTACACCCCATGCTCATGGTGATATTTTACAATTGGTTCTTCAATAATCTGTCCTCAACCAGCTGCCACATGCAGTTGCTACTTGCAAGACCAGGTGTCCATTCAACATGGATAACTAGTACTAGCCAACATCATTGCTAAGTGTGCTTGTCACTGCTATTCATAAAGAAGGTAATGGTCTGACACCTTGTGAACTACTATCATTAACATATGATTGCACTGATTCTAGTTACCTTTCACATTGTTGTTGTGGACATTTCTCTGCAATTTCTCTGGAAAGAAACCTGTCTTTTGCAGCAATCTCAAGGATAGAAAGTTACAGAACTGTTAGTTCAAACTCTTCAATCACTAGTGAGCTGTAAATTGTTGTCCATACAAAACATGCAAATAGCAACCAAAATGAGACAAAGGTCAAAAATATTCCACAAGCAGGGCATGAGGTTAAGATTCCCTGAGGTGGAGCCTTTCACTTGACATCAAACATTGAAACCAACTAAATTTAAGCAAATCGAATCAAACCAAATCAAATTGACATTTGCCATTTTGACAGCATGTGTTGACAAAACCCGCTTGAATGACCTGATTTATTGCTTTTGAGCTTACACATTTAACATATGTGGGCTTGTTGTAGGTAACTCAAAATAGTCTCATAACATGAAAAACAAAAACATGACTGAGGTCATGTCACTATTCTCCCTAGTCTTTCCCCAAGGTAGAGTGTGCTGAGATCCACCAGCATGGTCCACCACCCTTCATTCCTGAAGTTGTGCCAATCTACAAAAACATTTGATGGAGCGCATGTCAGACATCACAGATTTTGGGACAGCAATCTCAAGTCCAGGCAAATGAACTGAATCCCATGGCATTTTTTCTCACAAGTGTGATCCTTAACAATCAATGCAATGAGGTAAATGAAGACCACATGGCACCAACAACTACATAAATAGACTTGAAGGCAGTCACACTCCAATGACAGAAGCAAGGCACAATTCACCTTTCCCCAAAACACATGGCTTCCCTGACTACAATGTACTTCCTCCTACCGGCCTCCTATTGATGAGGTCAGAGGACTTGCAGTCTGTCTTCAATCATAATTCTTTTGAATTAGCGCTGTCACCTCTTAGGTGCAAGTGTAGCAATGGTGGTCCTCTCACAACTGTGGCTTCTAAACAGCACCAAAGAACTCCTTGCAAGTTTGGCAGGTACGCAATCCATGAAATCTCAATATTTGGTCACAGTGCCATTGAGACTCAAAATCCAGCACTGCCATTGTTATCTCCGCCATATGTTGCCATTCTGCTCTGGCCTTAGTTTCTCTATGAAGGTCTTGTAAAATACCTTCAGCTCCTTCACATCTGACCTCTGCACAGGTAATCCATAGCAAATCAATGTAGTAACAAAAACATTCATGCAGAGATATAAGTCTCTGATTTTTGGCATGACCAACTCACTATTGGAAACTGAACAGAATGCATATTAAAGCCCCTCCCAAAATGCAATATACAGATGCCGCAAGATGTGAGAAAGATGAATTCCCGCACAAATGGAACTTGTGACAAATATGAGATACAGAGACCAGTATCATTACATGAGAACCATACTCATGACCCTGGGAGTCCTGGGGCTTGGCCACATGAGTTTTTGGCAAAGCATCCTGCTGATGAACTCAGTAAAAACTGATGCAATCCTGGGACGATGATGGCCCTACCTGAATATGAAGACAATATTGTTCAGCCAAGTTTGGAGGGCAGTGCACAGCAGGCAATACTTGAGTTGCCAAGTGTATGAGAAAATCATTGCCACACTTCTCATAAATCAACTTGTTGGCAGCAACGATTTCACAAAAAAGCGAGAACTGCACCAAAAACAATTGACTTTCATGTCAATACCTGTGAAGAGGGCTTCACACAACTCTAAACAGCCAAAAAATAATTCTGTGAACATCATACTCATAACACATGCATTGTTCTCTCCTTGCATCCAATGGGAAACTAAATCATTACTCTGCAAGATTTAATACAATTGTGAGATCCAGATACAATATGCAAATAGACTCTACTGCTGCCTGTCCACAGGAATCCCATTCAAGAACACTTGAACTTCACAATTTTACAGAACTCTGCAATTGATTCATGAAGAAGAGTCTACCGTATTAGCATCACGAAGATTGAAAGAAGAATCCAAAACCATATAAACACAGCAATCAGCTGCAAATCGCTCCACCACAAATTGACGGAATCCAGGAACCTACACCAACCAAAGACATTCCCATCATCTATAGTTTATTCTCCATTCAAAAGTGGAATGACAAATGAAGCCAACTCTGATACAAATTAGCCCCCACAAACTCAAAACATCTTTAATCTTCTGACTCATGCCAATTCAGTGCACAAACTCTAAATTGTTGGAGGGACAAACATGCATCAACCTGGAAACCTATCCTGCTTGTTATGAGTTGGCTTCCAAAATCAAGGGAAACCACTGCACTTAACTCACCTTCTCTTCCTCGATTCTGCTGCCACACCAATCAGCTATCATTTTGCTGAACACCTGAACACATATCTGCTTCCACAGCCAAATCCAGCTTAGACAATCTATAAACAATGCACACTGGAAACAGGATGAACACCAAGGAAACAAATTACTTGAATACCCGGTCAACAACAGGCTTTAAGGATGCCTGCCCAGTAGTACAACCACAAAAGATGACATTTTACAGTAGGCTTTCTACAATAATCCATAACAACCACATCATCCTCTACAAGTGTCTCATATAAAAGGCAATGATACCTTTCTGATTAGCACATCCTTATGCTTGCAGGAGGCATCTAATAGCAGCCCAACAATATCTTTCAACAAATGACTGCTCTGTGCTGTGAGCATGACTGAGGAAAGATCATTGGATGTCAACGCATGCAAAAGCAAGTAATAATGTCGTTGAAGCTCTAGCAGTTCTCGAACTTCCTGCAAGTTTTTGAAGCACAAGATCTCTTAAAACATGAGTGTTACAGGATGTATAGCACAGAGATGAACACAAGAAATAGGACGCTCAAATCTCCAACTTCTTGCTTCAATGTTAAATATAGCAGAGAGATGTGTAGTTTACAAACATAGATCCTGTCAGTGGTCTTCCAAAATCTGTCATAATCTACACAAGAAAACACATATGTGCAAAACCAAAGCTGAGAATCAGTCTTCATGATTCCTGCAGGAAACAAAAGGGTTGCATTCATTTTGTACCCACCCAGATTTGAGCAGGAAATTCAGCAGGTCTACTAACCTCTGTCTGACTGCCTGGTCCTTCTGGAAATACATTCTGGGGTAGAAGTGCAAACACACGACCCACAATAGCAGGAAAGATATCTTGAAGAATGTCCCTCAAGCTAGATTTAAATTTGTTGATTAGTTGATTGACTAATTGTATAAACTCCAACAGATCCTTTGGCTGTCACCACAAACAAGCAAGTTTACACCCCATAAATATTCCCTTCCTTACTCTTGTCACTTCTTGTAACCCAAGCTCAATAGAGAAGCTATCACTGGATTGACAGATGGTGATGAAGATTTACTCAGCCCACATGGTTCAAACAACAGCATCATTGCTTCCAACCAACAGGACAACTACAATAAAGTCATTATGCCAACACCTGTCTATCTCATACCCAGCAAAAACACAGGTCAAAGGCATACCTCAGAGTCAGCAAGAAGCTGCTGGATGATGGTTGGAAGCGCAGGGAAGACTGCACTGCCTAATGTTTCCACCATTTGATGCAGAAAAGAGATCACCTAACATCACATTACCACTCAAGCTGAAAAGACAACAAAACGCTTGGTTTCACAACAACAGAGACCTGGTAACTTGGGAGTACAGACAGAAATAGAGAATCTGCATTCCAAAGTGCATCATTTGATATATCAGAACCCGCTACTATTACAAACCACAGAACAGTATTGATCAATTGTTGTAGTTGATGACATAGTACAACTGTTGAATGCTGTTGCATAAAATAGGGCTTTGGGTACAAATATCTGATGCAAATGCAACATCCAAATCCAAATCTTACCCCAGAAGGTCTCGGTAACAAATGAAGGACATACATCAGGACATCAAGGCTGCAAATCAAGTCCACATACCTTACTCCGCAAAACTTTGTTCTTTGGAAATGATGGAACAACCTGGAGAATAATATCAAGACTCTGCATTCAGCAAAAGGTTTCACAGTAAGTGATGGCTGTTTGTCTGAAACAGTTCCAAGAACAGACAACAAGAACTTTGACATGCATCCATCTCCTCATTTCCTACTAGAACAAGATCTAGTGCTTTAAGGCTCTATTCACATAAGCAAATAACAGATGTACAGAGAGAATAGAGGAGGTTTTCACATATTTCCACATATAAACAACACAATGAAAATATCAAAATACCAACTGCACAGGAAAAAGATACAGTTCAAATTTTTGAAGACAGATTGGTGTGTTCATGCCTATAACCAGCAATATTTGTCAAATAGACCTGATTATTATGGAAACAAAACATCCTTACAAAGGCCATGAGGAGTATATGGTAACAAGCATACAATCCAAACACAGGACATTTCCATGACACCTGCTTAAACATGTTTCCAATAACTGGTCGGTTGTTGGATGCAAGGTGGTCACCAAAACCCTGCAAGTAGATAAGAATTTGGTCAGCAATCAACCAGACCCTCATAGACTGTCACCTTTCAAACCACATCTCTTTCAATCTAGTCAGTGGAGAGCACATCAACAACATCAGTATCAATGAAATGCAACCAAACCTTGTTGGAAGTGAGGGTGGCTTAGGGTTTAGGCTCTTCAAAAGAAACAACAGAAGTGGTTGAACTCAGCCTTCTTACTGTCTCTAAGTAACACACCCTGTTTGCACAACATAAATGACCTTGTATTTCACTTACGAAAATTGGAATGCACACCTTGCTTAGATAGCTTATGGCCAATATAATTTGTTGCAGCACACCCACAGTTGAAACAGACCCGATTGGATCTCCCTTCACCTCATCACTGGCCAGAATAGCTTCCACCTGTATTCATTCATTCCATCTTCAACAACAGGGAAATATACCCTTATGGGCCAAATCAAGAATTCAAGATCACATCAGTGTAAAAGACCACAGCAAGGTGACTCTTAGGCATCCTAAAACCTTAAACCCATAACCCCTAACCCACTGAGTAACAGCCATATGCATGCAACTGGTTTAAGGGGCAGCTATAAATGATCATACCTGCGCGCACAGAGGCATCAGCAGGGCAGACACAAATGTTGCCTGCTTGTCAACTGGTAGCTCCTCCATGCCAATCAACAAGCCAATGGCCTGCACAAAAAGTACAAGATCAGGATCAGGGTTTTGATTTCCTTAGGTGCAACGCCTTCACGAAGTCAACAACCTCTCAAAAACACAACCCCATTTCCTGCTTCCCTCCTGTTACGGTAAAAAGATCACCTCGAATGCATAACTTCGATCATCAAGATCCCCCTTTGCAACAGTTGTCTTGGATGATGTGACTGCTGATAATATGTCCTCCAAACTCTGAGGCAGAAAAACAGGACTTGATTAGTTCTTAGCATAGAAATATGCAAACATCCCTGCCCATCCATGTACATGCACACACAGACATCAGCATTTATTACACAAGAGACAAATATCTGAAGATGGCCAGCAATACCTGAAGAATATTCTCAAGATATGGAACCAGCTGAATTCGCAGCACCTTCACAAACTTCATGAAGAGGTAGCTTGCTCGACTGCTCACATGGGGGTTGGGATTATGCATGCCTCTGGCATCCAGAAAAACAGCAAGCACCTGTGGAATGTAGTCCAGATGGTGCTGCACAAATTGGACATAGCGTGTAACTGTTTCTAGATAAATTAATGCCACCAATCGATGAGAATGGCAAGGTAAATTAGTTGACAACAATGCTCCCACCATCTTTTCAACAACTCCACCTCCAGGTTTCAAAGCATCCTCTGTTATGCCTTCGCCCATCACATGCAGGAGTACAATAGCTGCCTCCACATCTTCAAAGGGAGAGTCCACCTTTCCTAAAACCTTTGTGAGTGTTGTCTCAATGAAACTTCTCGTTAACTCTGGTGCTACACGATTGATGCTTCTGAACAATGATAAGAGGTCCTTGCGATAGTCAGCCATTCTCTCCTCTTCTTCCATCCCCTCTTTGTCCAGTTTATCCAGCGACTCCTTACTCGCTCCATCATAGCGCATGCGAGTGAAGACTACTGCTAGGATCTGTGCAATGTGATCAGCCTGCTTTCCAGTCACAGCTGTAGATCTCTTCATCCTCCCAACGTAGTTTGAGAGGAACTGAAATGTTGTTGTTGACATGTCCTCATCACCATTCTGCATGAAGTAGAACACTGGAGGTAAGACCTCATCCAGCATGACAGTGACTAGCTCTGCCAGTGCTGGTGATTGTGCAGAAGCCCCATTCAGATCAATCTTCTTGCTACATTCAAGAACTTCTGTTGCAATTCCTGTGAATAAAGCTGTCAGCTTCAGGGCAAAGTCTGGTTCCTGTGCCTCCATGATACGGCTACAGGCCTGCCCTGTTTGCAGTTGCTGCAACAGAGCAAGCTTAGATGGTGCATCCATCCTCTTTGATACAATCGCCAACAAGCATTCTGCAGCTGCCCCTCGCAGCTTAGGGTACTCATGAGGGGAAACAAGAAGCTCAAAGAGCAATGGAACAAAGGTGTCATTAGCCACAAGACCGATGTCAATCCATGCCACATATTTCTGCATTGTCTCCAGAACTGCAGCTGAAAGGAATGGGCTTTCACCCTTGTACATGACAATCAAACTATACCAAGCTCCCACAATCTGAGAAATACACTGCTGCCTCATTGCATCTTTAATTCGTGTTGCACCTGCACATTCTTCAGGGGTACGAGGGAAATCCAAGCTAATGACCTCTTCATCTAGAGAATTCAAGACACGGATAAACATGTCAACTACAACAGGTCCTTTGCTCAGGGATCCAATCATGTCCAAGAAAGCTGAGGGCCAATCTATAGGATACTCGATGAAGATAAGGATCACTATCAGCTGTGCCAGCTTGTTCTTTACAAATACAGGTCTAGAGACAATGGGAATTGCAGAATCTGCTGAGGAATCATCCAAGTTGAAATTGCAAAATGCTGCCATCAATGATGAGCGGATGAACAATCGTTCTTGACCATCCAGCAACCGATAGCGCTGTTGCAGCACTTCCTCCAATGTTTGAAGGCACCAAAATTGAACCTCAGCATACTGCGATACCCGGAATTTGTCCAGACATGCATGCCAGATTTTGGGAGACTGCTTGGCCTGCTCACAGTAGGCCATTGCCTGTGCCTTCAGCTGTGTATCAACTGCTCCACTCTGATCAAAGCTGAAGAAGATTGCTCTTTCAAAGTCATCCATGTCTACCCACCTCAAGCAATAGCACCACCTGGGTGTCCTGCCCAAAACCAGTATTGCAATTCAATATATCCCACATTTCACTCCATAAAGAACTGATTGACATCAACCACAACACCAACAGCGAACAATATCATTTGCTGAATTCTTCTGAACTCAGAATGTGAGAGAGATTGGAACTGAAAGATGTGAACAAGCATTGAAACATTGATTACCTTTGATCTGGGCAAAATTGGATGCAATGGGTACAAATCTTGAATCTTTGGCAGGAAAACCCTCGAGATGAAGATGGCAGCAACTTCAAACCAATCTTCAAATTTATCCAAATATACTGGAACTGACTGTCTGAGAGGCAGACACACAGACACACAGACTTTGTGCGTGCAGGGCCCCGATCAGCAGCAAATTGAGGTACAAGTGAAAACCCTAAATGTTGCTGCTGCACGACCAACCAGTCAGTTAGTTGTTTGTTTGTTACCAGAGCTTTGCCTTCGGCCTGAGTATGCCTTGGCCGGTTCAAGGAGGCTCCAGTATTACAGCGAATGACATGAATCTGATGATCCAAGCCTTCCGGTTTGCTATGGTTCAGTACATGCGCTCCAGGATGACAGCAGCAACCACAAGATGTCGAAGAGATTCTTGGCATTGAATGCACCGGCCATGCTTTTGCTCTCCACCGCTTTAGGTATTAAGCCCTAAACCGTCTGTAGGCACGATTCTTGAAGAGAATCTCGCTAGATTCCTATCAATTTACCTAAACGTATCTGAGCTATAACATGTGAGAAAACTTCGTCATCTTCAAGCAAGAATCAGCCTAAGTGTGCGCAAGATAGATATGGACAGCAGCACAAAATTTGACAATAACCTTCAGAGAAAGCTTAGGAACACAAAGCAGAGGCAGAATATAGCCAAAACAAAAGCAAAAGTACGACAAAACTTGTGGACAGCAGCAGAAAACAGAACACGGATGTTACAACAAACAATAGCAACAAAGAACCCACAGCGTCAGATAACACAACCACAAACGACAGCAAACAAACAAAGGGAGTTTTTCTTTGTTGGCACCCCTCCTTTCTATTGTCAATCCTGAAGATAGCGAAGGAGATAACAGCAACAACAAAAGGCGAAGAAAAGACAGAGAAGAAGCCGATGACCTACAACTAGCACCTACTACGAGAAGAATACAACCCCCCTTCCGTCCTTGTTCCCACCGTTTCCTATTACCAAAAATTCTCAACCACGACGACTTCGCACGATCATCATCACCACCAGCACTATAACCAAATGCAAGAAGAAAGCGAGCAACGAAGAGCCTGGAACGAAAACCTCTTCATCGACTTCATCATGGTTTACCGGCACAGCAGCAAGCAAGAGTAGGTAGTAGGTTTCGCAGAGACACAGAGGCTCGCAGAAAAAAAAACTTCAGGGTGGAGAAATCTGCACAACATGCAACTGAAAGAGGAGAAGCAGATCTAACGTGCGCGACACAGAATGCAAGTGAGGAAAATAAAATAAAATAAATTCTCCAGCGATGGCAAGAGCGACGGCGGCGATGGGAGAGCTTGGAGAAGAAGGCAAGCTCTTCCCTTCTTCTCTCTACACACACCCCCCCCCCAACCCCCTCTCTCTCCCCTCGTTCTCCGTTCCCCGTTCCCAATTAAAGGGAACTCGGTATAACAGTTCTCTACGTTTCTGAATCGGATCAGGGTTTCTTTCGGATGCAGATGAGATCCCAAATCAGGTTTTGGGCTCTCGTCTCAGGACCTGATTCTACTAGGTATTAATTCCTTCACTTTTTGCTTTCATTTCCATAAAAATTTTAATTTAAAAGAAAAAATGATTCCAAAGGTTCTTCTTTCACTCCTGTTTTTGGAAAAACAATTCTTTGGGAATCCCAATTGAAGCTTAAATTTTTTAAATATCCATTTTGCAAAGAACATGAATTAATTCGTGCTTTCTTTCATTGACAGAAAAATAATATATTTTAATAAACATAGTAACTTTTAAATAATTTTAAATGAATTTTTTTAATAATAATGTATGGTGACAAACCAACCAATCAGGCTTTTTATTTCAATTTTATGGTATCAAGAATTGGGTGATTTTTTTCCCCAAAAATAGCAAAATTAGTCAAATTATACTTGAAAAATGATGGTCTTTGAATTAAAGTAAAATTTCAGTCAATGGTTTTCAAGGTTTTAAGTAAAGTTGTATAGCAGCCATTAACTAAATTTCAATTAGAAATGTGTAAATAAAAAAGGATGCAGCAAATTTAATTTTTTTTTCGGGTCTAAACTTTGTTCCTAATCAGATCTCTTCTCCCATTTCTCATCAAAATAGTTTTTTTTCTATCACAGCTCTTAACTATTACTTATTATCCATCATGTAGGTATACCTTTAGATAAAAAAAGATACAAAATAGTATTGGGACTTTAATGTAAAATTTACACTAATTAAAATTCAAATGGGATATAGTTTTGCATGAAAATGTAGATAGTGGATATTAGGTTTTTTTTTAGAATTTAAATGTTTGAGGGAGAATCTAAGAATGTCTAATCTAGATCATTTGTTAGGGAAACATAGGAATTTGACATATTCATTAAAATCAATGTAGGATTCTTTATTTTCAATTTTGTGACATCGAAAATTTGGCAATTTTTTTCCAAAAAATTTGCAAAATTAGTCAAATTTACACTAGAAAAACCATTTTTTGCCCCATTTTTTTTGGTCAAAACAGCGACAAAATTTGTTGGAAATTTTTTTATGAATGTTCCTATATCTTTTGTTATTTTCATTGTGAAGATTTTCCTTTTTGTTGAGGATCTCACCTTGTATGTATAAAGTTCAAAGTTGTGAATTATTAATCTACTTAGATAAGTTTTGGACAACAATATGCTTCAGAGACAAAAGAACCAAATTTACAATTACAAATTAAGTTTGGTATTCCACATAAGGTAAAAATTAAATCAAAATAATATCATCCCAATTTCAATAACCCTTTTACTTGTCCAACTCTTTTTGGTCTGGCACGGGCCAATCTCAGCAAGGTTTTTTTTTAAATTTAATTGTGATATAAAAATTTGGAGAATGTTTTCCGAATAATAGAAATTTTAGTCAAATTTTCTCTAGGAAAATTAATTTTTCTCAAAAAAACTTTTTTTTTTCAAAAAAAAACAAATTTTATCAGAAAAACATCATCGGAGCTGAGCTGAGTGATTTCTTTGGCGAATTTCCGTTATTTTGCAAAAAAAGAAACTATTTTGAGAAAACTTGGAAAATAAAATATTTTTTTCATCAAAAACGAATTCGTCACTTTTTTGCGAAATCATGAATTTTCTTTTAAAAAGCACCGAAGTCTGAAACAAACGATTTATTTCATGAATTATTAGGTCATGACGGGAAATTTGACATCCGGTTTGAGGGAACGGCATCTGGTTTTGAACGTGGGGAACCAATCCGTCCGCGTGTTACCCCATCTTCGCTGTTGCACGGGAACAGGGGCGATTCGGAATCGGGCGGATTTGGGCCCCGGGATCTCAACAGGCGATTCCGGCAGTGAGGGGAATTCTTTAATTTTTTTCTAAATTAAAAATGCCAAGAAGAAGATTAGGATCGCGTGCCGTGCGTTGCGTCGTCAAAGAAATAAATAAATAAATAATAAATTAAACCCTGTAAATTTGATTTTACTCTCGTGCACCCCTGCTGCAAGTATTAATTTCTTTGGATTTATTGGCCTTGCCTACCAACAAGGCAAGGATATTGTGTTTAGATTCATTATAGAGTATATACTAGCTTAAGGGATTTTGCCTCCTAGGTAAATAGGTCTATTTTTATATGAGGATTTTTGAAAGATGATTTTTTTATAAATAAATAAATAAATGAATGAATGATATTTTTGGCTTATGTTGAAACTAGAGATTAGTTATAGAGTTATAATATCTTGAAGGATTTTGGTTTCTTTTAGAGGATTTTTTGAAGATTATATTTTTTGCACTGTGAAATATTTGAGTTTCCATAATTCTTCTTTTGCCTCAAGATGCTTTTTAATGTAAATGGCAAGGCCACAGTGTGACACACCCCTTGTTCATTTAATGACAATGAAATCTCCCATTTTTTGGTTTGTGGGATGCAGTGTGTCTTTTTTAAGGAATTTTCTTTCGGTGCCAAAGTGGTGATCATCCATCCATAGGAAAAGATGTAGATAAAACTTGTGATGATCCCTAGGAAGATTTAGCCAAATCTGGCTATAAATCAAATATGAAATATAAATCTTTAATCATCCTTCTTTAAATATGTTTTTGGCTACTCACTGAAAACCAAATCTTGCTATTTTTACCTTTTTTTTCTCTCTCACTTCTGGCTATTGAGAACCTCCAAAAACACCTCATTTTCTATTCTTCTTCTTTTTTTTGACCCTTCGCCAGTAAAGAGCCCACATCAAGCTTTGCTTTTTTTCCTTTCCCAAGAAAACCTCTGAGATTTTTCTTAATGTATTTGGAGTTACAAAGTGTAAAATCCCACCAGGCATTTCAAAAAACAAAAATGTATAGGCCAATGGGCATTCCATTTTTTGAGATGCCTCAAATTGTTTTTTCTGTGATACCTGGGGGGGTGGGGTACAAGGGAAAATAAAATTACAAGTGAATTTTTTTTCTTTTAAATCACATTGATTTTTTTACCCTTCAAGTTCCTAATGGTTTCCCATCATGTTCCCTAGGTTCCCAATGTGTTCACCAAGGATGTTCCCAATAGCACCTCGATTTAATCCCACATGTTTAGCCTAAAGTCCTCCCCTTCTCACCGATATAGGTGGGCCAAAGGGGGAGGCACTCCATCTTCCCATAGAATCTTCTATTTTGGGGAGCCTCCATAGTTTCAACAATTTTTTGCAATGGGCCAATC
>Ga0116227_10000720_pt1 | contig 67300 bp, 42 predicted proteins | sample S1TSphgellanicum_FD_89693 | JGI IMG/M metagenome (GOLD analysis project Ga0116227, IMG submission 89693) | Host-associated microbial communities from peat moss isolated from Minnesota, USA - S1T2_Fb - Sphagnum magellanicum MG | ecosystem: Host-associated > Plants > Peat moss > Unclassified...
GTCCCGACAAATGTGAATTTCCATTATGTGTGTGTGGAAGAATCGTTCATTTCTTAGATTTGTATGCCACAACAATTTGGCTTGCAGTTGAAGAAAGAAGCAGAAATCTGGTTTTGGCAGGAGATTTGCTCAGATTTAGGGTTGGATATCAATGGGGTTTTTTGGTCCCCAAAAATGTGAATTTCCATTATGTGTGTCTGGAGGAATGATTAATTCCTTATATTTTGTATGCCACAACAATTTTGACTTGCAGCAGTTGAAGAAATAAGCAGAAATCGGCTTTGGCAGAAGCTTTGCTCAGATCCTGTATACAAGATCAAAGAAGAGGCATTTGAAGCATGGAGGCCATCAAACACATGGTTGTTGAAAAAACAATTAGCTGCAATGATGACTTGTGAATTTCATTTTACCAAATGCTCTCCATTCTTTTGGGGCAGACACCAACCAAAAGAATCCAAGAGGTATGCTATTGTATTGTTGTTCAGTTTCTCTTCTCCAAAATTGGTTCTACTTCTATCGTCAGGTCTTCAGGTGTAATGACTTGTTGAAGAATTGTAGGATCTGGGTGGAGTGGTCTTTCTCATCAAATTGTGAGAAGCCCTGATCACCCATCTTCTGCAGTCCAGTTCTGATTCATAACTATGAGCATGGAGCCATGCAGGTGGTTTGACTCGGCAGATATGACCACAAACTCCCTTTCTAGACATGGGCAAAGATTGGAAGTTAATGGAGTTTCTTTTAGAATGTCCCGTGCTTCGATGCTGCCGACAACCCCTGTTACTGCTTGTTCCTCATGGAGATCTATGACGAAGGCTTTGAGTAGACAGTCACCAACACCAATGGGTTTAATAGATAGAGAATCTCTTTCATTTAAGCCCTATGTGAGGTGCACCCTCTTTGCCTTTTTCTATCATTCTTTGGATTTCTTTATTCTCTTCTTCCCACTTGTCTTCAACTTCTTTCTCTTTGTATTTTGATTTGCAACAGGTATAGTCTTTCTAGCTGGTTTGTGTGTTGAGAAGTTGGTGCCTTTTTCACATTTCCTTGTGGGTGACATGGAGATAGATATATGCATTGGGGGATTGATGGCCAAGTACTCAGTGATCCAGAGCTATTCAGCCTAATAGAAAAAACCAACTAGGCTTTTTTGGGCCCAAATCTGTGCTAACTGTTCAGGGTATGGGCCACAAGCAGAGGATATGCAACAATAAAGAAAGTAGATATAGGAGCGAGGGCAAGACAGTTGCAAACACGGCGCTTGTGGGGACTTGTGTTGGCTGGTACGCTTGTGTCAGGCTTCATCATTGTGGTTCTCAACACCTTCCAAGAAAATCTGATGTATTACGTCACACCCTCAGAGGTGGGTGAAGCTGAATGACCTCCATAGTAGTAGTATGACTGTGAACATAATGAATGAGTCTTCCTGTTGCTTCTGAAAATTCACTGGTTTTTCAAGTTTGAGAAATTGAAAAGAGAAACACTGGCTTAAACAGGGGAAGATTGGTATTGCAGGCCATGGAAAAGTTTTTCAAAGATCCCTCTAAGAACCGCTTCAGGCTTGGTGGCTTGGTGCTCGAAGGGAGGTGGGTTGCCTCTTTCATGATACTACCTCATCAGTTGCATAGCTTTTCTCAGAGTTTTTAAGGGTGCCCTTCTGCAAATCTGTCTCATTGTGGCCATTGGATCAGTTAGATATGGGGTATGCTTTTTATATGTTCTTCTGCACCTGCTTGTTGCTCATGAGGGTATTGGTGGTCGCCAGTGTGCAGCATCTCAAGAACTCCACGGAGATGGAGTTTGTGGTTACAGATCTTGCCAATGAGGTATGACTGAGGTTGTATATGAACCCCAAATTGTCTTCTCTTTACACAAGCTCAGAATGGGTTGATGGCCTGATATTGAAGGGATCATGGCAAGGTCAGGACCTGTGTATCTAGTATGGCAGTAAGTGCAGCTGGCTCCTTCTGGTGTTAAAAATGTGCAAGCCAGTTTAAGTTGATGCTGGGTGTAATCTGCAGATTCTTGTGAGGTATCGAGGAGCTTTACCAGATTTGTTTCGAGAAGGGCACTCTGTAGTTGCAGAGGGCTTTGTACGCCCCATTGAGAAATACCCAGGCATTCAGGACTCCACCACTAGTGAACGTACTGCCATTTTTGAAAGGGCTAAGGAATGTGGTTGCTACTTTGCAGCCACTGAAGTTCTTGCAAAGCATGATGAGGTAAACACGTTTGTACACCTTCACCTAAACCCTAAACCTTAAGCCTGAGTTAGCATCTTTGTATAGCATTCTTTGAATATGCTATAGCTATGCAGATGGGAGGGATGCATGTCCATACAGTTTGTCAGGTGAAGGGGGTGATTGCATATTTGGAATGCAGAAATACATGCCAAAGGAGGTGGCAGCTGCAGTTGCGAGGAACAAAGCCCTGCAGCAGGAGGCACCGGCTGCTGTGTTAGCCATGCAGGAAGCACCTGTGACATTTACTCCACCTTCAGATGGAAAGAAACACAAAGGGGTTGCACAAGCACCAGCTGTTGCACAGACATATGAAATCAAGGCATGACTTTTGTAGTAAATGTTCTTGTTTTCTCCATCAAAAGTTATGTTCTTAAGAGTTGCATCAATTACACTGAGCTTGTGGTGACTCAAGGTACTTTGTATTGCATGTTTCCTGGATATTATTGAGAAGTGACAAGTGGGAGATGGCAGCAATAAACTGCAGGAGTTTAGGGTTTTGCTTAGAAAGGCTACAGTAGTAGAATTTGGAAGCATTTGAATTGAGGTCTCTTGCGAGTTGGGATCACATTATGACGAAGTTGTAAAGAGGGACAAATATAGCTTCTATACCTGCAACTCTTTCTAGATAGCTCTGAGTTTGCAGAATTCTTGCAGGTCTCATCATATGCAATAAAAGTCTGATTGCTCAAAACACAATTTTTCTTGTCATGAAAGCGAAGTGTCCATTTCTGAAGTGGAAGGAAATGATTCTCAAGGGAGGAGGTTGTAGGGCCTCCTCAGAAGTATTTTGCCATCTGTGTTCCCTTTATGGACAAGCCACATTTCTCATAAAATGTTGCATTCTCAGTGCTGCAATCAAGGATAACCTGTGGATGAATTTGACAAGGATATGAATTCAGTTGCACACAAAGTCAATAAATTGACCATAATGAAGTGGCATAAAAACTAGAAAGGAAATGCACATCAAAAAAGCTGTGAGCACAAATGTAGACATCTGCTGACCTTATAGCAGCCGGCCTCCTCTGCAAAGATGGTCAGGAACTCAACAATTCTGCAGCAACACAACATCCCATCCCAACACATATTTTGAGTACAGAAGGTATGAGATTCACATCATTTTTATTACACAACCTGCAAATTGCTTCTGAGCCATGTATGTATTTCTGTACCATACACAAGAATCAACATGACATGCAAGAAAGAAGACTCATGCACATGGTGCAGTGAGAGAAGAAGTGAGTGAGGTGTGGAAACCTTAGGCCTAGGTGCTGGCCTCGCACACTGTTATCCACCACAACGTCCTCTATGTGTCCTACCTGCAATTCAATTGTTATGTGCACATGTTGCACACAGTCAGTTATGGCAGAAGAAGCAACTTTGAAGTTGACAGATCTCTTAAGCACAGACAGTCAAAGAAACCAGAAAAGCAGATTGAACCTGTCAATTAGGAGTTTGAGAATTTTTGTTGATCACTGTTGATTAGGGTTTTAGATGAATAAAGTTTGGCATGAATTCCCATTATGCTCATGATCAGCAGCTGTGTGACACTAAGATACCAACACTTTTTCTGCCTCTGTGTGCTCTCTGAAATTCAATGGTTATGAGATTTTGCTTAGACCTAAGTTCTGGGGTTTTAGCATATGAATGAATTTCTCATGCAAGCAAAAAAATCAAAATGACTGCAGCATTTTATCTATCCATTTTTCCTGGACACAGATCCACAAGTTCAGATTCAAGAAAGAGTATTGAAAGTTTACCTTGCCACAGTTGCGCACAAACTTGTATTCTACTAGAATACTTCCAGTTGCAACAATTTTCTTCCTTACCACATCTGTTTCAAAATCCCCAAGCAAAGTGTCAGATCCACTAGACCATCCTGACTCATATAGGTGATGGGTTTGCTTCTTCTTCGGTTGTAAGAAAACTTCAAGGTGGTTTGATGGTGTGTGTGAAAAGCTGGTTGTTCCTCAAGAATTCAGGAAAAAGTTCCAAGAAAAAAACCAGAACCTTCAATGACAGCAACATGATGATTGGCTCCAAGCTTCTGCAGATGCTCCACCCTTCCTGCTTGCACCCTCCACCACCACATCAACCCCAAACATCAAGCTCGATACATCTTCCGTGCATCTGGAAAACCAGAACCCAAAAAACAATATTCCCCTTAAAAAAAAAGGGATTGATGATAGCCTCCACCTCTGAATTTCCTCTGTCTATGCATGCATGCATTCATTGTCCAACAACCTTGTGAGAAAGAAGCGCCACAATAAGAGTGATGTGCTAAACCCTAATCCCCTGGAGACGAGGAGGAGGAGGACCCAATGCGAGAGGAGCAAGAGAATAGCTGTGCAGCGGGACCTGCGAAAGCCTCTTCCGAAATCTCACCAACTATGGTGAGTTGCTGGAGCAGCTGCAAGTAACCTGAAAAGCAATCCCCACACCCCTGACCATCAAACACCCTAACCCTTAGACGCCCGCGCACCTCCAAAGCTTGTTTTCTGCGAGCTTGCTGTTTTGTGTGCGAATGGGCAGGAGGAGAGGACAGCACCTTTATGGTAGTCCGCAGCCTCAAGAGGTCGAAGCACGAAGGTGTCAGGCTGAGGCTGCTGCTGCTCTGCCATCCCTCCTTTTTCGAGTTTGGCAGTTTTGATCAGCAGTACAGAACAAAGCTTCTCTGCTTGTAAACCTTTTCTTCTTGTACGGGAGCAACAAGACTGAGAAGGTCTGCGACTGGGTCCCACCCTGATCACATTGCTCCGTGGGACATGAAATTTGCAGTCAAGTGTAACCTCTTCTCTATTTTGTGCTAGACTTATGTGTTGGAAGCTAAGCATGTAACTGGATACTGTCAAGCTCTTCCAACCGCCACCCATGTATGCAAGAAGAAGAGGCAAAAAACAAAAGAACCTTCACCAAACAACAACATGCTATATACCTATTCCAGCATATTCCGATGGCAAATGCGAAGAAGAAGAAGCAAACCTATCACCTTCTTTTCTAGATCGCAAGCTCCAAACTGTAAGAAGAAGAAGCAAACCCATCACCTCCTTTTCTCGATCTAAAGCTCCAAGCTCCAATCAAATCCATCAGCTCCTTTTCTAGATCGGAAGCTCCAAACTCCAAGCAAACTAGTGTGTGCCTGTGTTCTTGAGAGAGATGGATCTAGTTTTTGGGAATTGGATCAGGGATGGTGAGAAGAGAGGGGAGGCACAAGAAGAGTAGTAGTGACAGTCTTGAGGAGCCGCGAGGGAGGGAGGGCGAGGGCGGGATGGCGCGACAACACACGACAAACAGCAGCAGCAGAAGAAGAGATGGGGCCGAGGAGGAAGAGTTGATGTTGGTGAGAGAGGATAGTGAGAGCAAGGCATGGAGTATCATGCGTGACTTGGATCCATGGACTGCTTGGCTCTACAAACCTCGCACTATTACCTTTCTTCTTGTGGGAGCTTGCCTCTTGGTGTAAGCAAGCACAGTCTGGGTTTTTTTTTTAGTTTTCCACCTAGCCCTTGTTTTTCTTTCTTTGCTTGCTTACAACAAGCTTTCAATCTGGACCTTCTTGAGGTACGGGCACTCAATCTCAAGCCCAAGACTTGGTTTGTGTCTGTCTGGCTGCAAATGGCTTTGTACCAACTCCAACCTTTGAGGCATGGTGGGCACGTGTCTCTTCTGCTGCAGGTGGGCAAGTGGGGCATTTCAATCAGAGGAGTTTGATGCAGATACTGACACAGTTTCCAATACCAAAGCGTGCTGTTCCCACTACCTTCTTCCCTGTTCTTTCATGTTTACCCTGTTTTTTTTTGGCGCATTTCATGATTGGAAATTTGGATTTCATGCAAGTAAGTAGATGCATCTCTGTTTGCAGAGAAAACCCAAATTCAAGAGCTCTGTTAAAGAAAGAAAGAAAGAAAGAAAGAAAGCTCCCTGTCCCTCAATTCCTGGGTTTAGGGTTCAGGGATGCTGCAATGTTGATGGTTTTGTGGGTGGGCTCTTGCAGGGGTGTGTTGGCTACAATTGCTGTATTTCTAGGTTATTGCTTGCTTCAGGCGCCTCCGACGTAACTCCCTCCCTCACTTCAGTTCAGTCATGTTTGTTTGTTACCTCTTTTTGAAGAATTGTTTCATTACTGTAGCCTTTGCAGGAGAATTTGGAGTTGTGCCGGCAGATGTGGAATTATAGTTTGTATAAGAGATTGCAACTTCTTCTTGTAACATTCTTAATAGCTGGATTTCTTTTTCTTTTTTTGGGGGGGGTGTGTTGTGATTGCCAGTATACTGGTCAGACCACACCCATCATTCTGGCGATTGATCCATGGGATCGCAGTAGTCTACCTTGTCTTCCTCACCTTTCTCCTGTTTCAGGTCAGCACTTTTGTCACTCTTTTCTGGGACATCCAGAAATCGGTCTATCAACATAACGTTTTTCTCTTCTCGGGAGTCATGGCTTTAAATGTGTACTGATGATGATGGATTTTTAAAAAAAACTTTTGCTACAGAAGCGGGATGATGCCCGCCGATTTCTTAAGTTTCTTCACCCTGAACTTGGTGTGGGTATGTCCTGCTTTCCTCTTTTGCTGTTTATTGTGACTTGACTGGGAGGAGGCTATGTGCTGAAGTCAGAAAAAGAATGCAGGATTGACAGGATGGAAATACTGGTTTTGCTTCAATCTTAGGTCTTTATGTAGGAGTCCTGAGGAACAGAAAGCCGAAACCTGACAGTGAAACTAGTGGTTGGTTTTGAAGCAACAACACTCATTAAAGATGCTTCTTATGTGGGCAGAGCTCAAAGAGAGGTCATATGGAGCAGACTGTCGTATTTATACTCCAGAGAATCCCACCAACAAGTTTGCTAATGTCTGGGTGGGTGACTGTGCTCCTACCTGATTGATTGCATGCATGCCCATCAAGCAGCAGCAATTGTTGTCTTGGGGTACCTATCAGGTTCCAGTGACCCTGGACTTTGTTGGAGCATCTGCATGGTCTGGTAGTCAATACCACCGCAGTCATGGATGATGTGTTGCACTCTTTCCAGAGCACAGCATAAAAATATCCTCTTGTGATTCATGATGCAGGAAACACTGTTCGATGAGTTTGTGATAGCACATACTCTGGGATGGTGGGGGAAGGCCATCATGGTCCGTAACTTGCCACTTCTGTGGGTGCTTTCCATTGGTTTTGAGTTGATGGAGGTAGGCCCACCCACCATGATGCTGCATTCTCCCTCTTCCCCCCCTGGTTCTCTTGCTGGACATGGGGACCCTAAACCCTATGGCCACAAAGGTGGCAAGGCCAGGTCTTCTTTGTATAACCCTCTCTCTACTCCTTTCTCACCAACTTGTCCACATGTATGTAAAGCATTTTAGGTCTTTCTCAATGAAAGAGAAACTGTGTTTTTTCATATGTTGAAGGCACTGGCCCTGTATGAAAATCCTGAGTTTGAAAGTTCAGCTGGGGGAGTTATTGTGTGCAGGTAACATTCAACCATATGCTGCCTAACTTCAATGAGTGCTGGTGGGACAGCATCATCCTTGATGTTCTTGTTTGTAACTGGATTGGTGCTCAACTCTACCTGTTGCTTTGTTGTTGAGTTTTTTTTTCCTTAAGTAGCTCTTTAAACTATCCAGCAAGAGCAGCTAGCTGCTGATTTGTGTGCCTATTTACATGTTAATCTTTTCTTGACCTTGAAGCTTGTGTTGCACTTCTTTTGATGCAAAATCCTGCTCCTGCCCGAGTGTTCCCTGAATATATGTTTTGGTCCTCCCTCCTTGATGTGGCACCAAAGTGTCTTGCTTTCACAGCATTGTTTTTGTTTAGAGGAATGGGATAATAATATTGGATTCTTCCATGTGTAAAGGTATCTGGGCAGGAATGCGGACAGTTAGGTATTTTGATGGGAAGGCATATGCTTGGGTGGGCCTTAGCCGTCAACCATCTATAATGGATAAGGTGTGTCTTCTTTGCTTTCCAGCCCTTGATGCATGATACATGGCAAAAGGGGCTGTTTGAGGAATCTGAATTTTGTTGCAAAAGCAGTGTTACTTGTGTCCATCTTGTCTGCTGTTGTCACTGTGGAACAGATAATTGTGGATTACTTTTAGCTGCCAATTCTATGCCACCGTTATTCATTTAGGACTATGCATTTGCAGAACCTGTTTGCACTTGTCTTTTCAGGTGCTTTCGAGTTGATTTGTTTTTTTGGGTGTCTTTGATGGTATCATTCTGCTAACCTGCTTTATAGAGAGGTCCAGGCTAGTTTGAGGATTTTATAGAGCCCATCCCTCCATTAAGAATGTGTGTACTCTGAGAAAAATTGCAGGTGAAAAGGTCTCTGGGGCAATTCACACCAGCATACTGGGACAAAGATGAATGGAATCCTCTAATGGGACCAACACGGTTTGTACAAGTGCTTGTGTTGGCAATGTGGATTTTGACAGTTGAGGTGAATGCTTTCTTTCTGAAACTTTGCCTCTGGATACCTCCGCGCAACCCTCTCAACTCATACCGTCTACTGATCTGGTGGCTCATTGCAAATCCAGCAATTCGGGAGTACAATTCCTTCCTCCAGACAAGGTGAGGGGGTTTTTTTATTCCACTTCATCAGTATGGTTTTTGCCTGTCTTGGGAGTGTATTGGGTGGCCCTTTTTGGTGTTCAATCATTTTTTTGTTTCTTGATGTGTTAGGGTTTAGGGTTCTCTTCCTCTGAATCTGTACAAATGACATGCCAAATTGTCTTTTAAACTGGTGTTAAGTACAGGTCTCACTGCTTTTGTTTCATCTATGCAGGAAGCCTACAAAAAAACTTGGTGCATTTTGCTGGTTGGCTCTTGCAATAGCTATTGTGGAAACCCTGATCTGTGTGAAATTCGGACAAGGTACGCTTTGTTCAACATATCTATTTCAGTCTGAAATCTGTTCAGTAGGTGTGCTGTGTAAAAGCTTCATAGCATCGATATTTGCACTTTCTGAAGATTGTCTGTCCTTGTGTTGTTCACACTGTCTGTATTTCTCTGTTTTCAGTGCAAAGTGTCTTCATGAGTCTTATTATGAGTTTTATAATCTCCAGGTCTCTACCCCAAGCCGATGCCTCGCTGGATTGTTTGGTCTTGGATTACAGCTGGGGTTGGTCTCCTTTTGTTCCTTAGTGGTTGGACATACAAACTCTACACCATGAAACAAGGAACTCAACCTGCAACTCATGCTGTGGATGCAAAAAAGAATGCATAGATCAGTTTCCAGTTTGTTTATGAGGCAAAAAAAAGTGCATGCAATGTAACTATGCAAGAGTGATCCTAGTTATATCTCTCCTGGACAGAAGCAATAGCTTTCAAGGTTTGAGTTGTGCACAGTGGAACAATGTGAAAGCTCCATGATGATTGGTGCATGTATGGATTGACTGTGTACATCGGCAGCAGCGATTGCTGGAAATTCTCTTCAACCTGCCTAGAATTAGAATTTTGCAGGCTCCCCAATGCCTGAAATGTGTTTCTTTTCTGCTCAAAAAAAATGACTCCCCAATTTTCAGTCTCCCAAGTTTCAGAAAACGGCTCAAACCTCTCTGTCTGTTTTTATCCTGAACTTTTGGGGCTGGATTTGATGGCTCTTTTTAAGCTTGAGAGGTACGGTCCTTTCTACCTAGCCTCTAGAATTTGCTAAATCTGCATTTTGAGAGCAATTTAAAGGGTTTCGAGGTCAAACTTCATGCTTTTGTGTGTGTGTGTGTATCCAATCTTTATAAGTAGGTGGAATCTTTAAGCCCATTGAATGAGATGAATCATTGTCTGAACAGATGATTTGTGAAATTGATGAATGAAATGAGATGATTTATGATGGATGAATTGAACCACCTTGACTAGATGAATTCCATGTATAAATTATGGTCAAATGTAATGAAATTGGATATTCTCTAGTTGGGTTTGACCCAACTACATCAATATCATCTATGGTGGATGAATGGATGAACCTTCATTCATAATTTGTGTGGATGAAAATTCATGAATGATTGGATGGACTTTTATGAATGAATTTTCATGATAGTTTAAGATGATATGAAATTCATCTAGGAAATGTCATCTGCCATTGCATTTCATCCACAAAAATAGTTCATTCATATTTTCATTTCATCCAACTTTATGGATGAACATCAATTTGATATCAATTCATGAATTTCACTGGATGAACTTTAATGGATAAAATTTTATGAAATTTAAGGATGAAATAAAAGATCATCCACAAAATACTATCTGGAATTTTTTTCATTCATGAAAGATCATCCAAATTTCATTCATGAGATATGAACCCCCACCCCCAAACTATAATCACATTAAGTTGACATTGAATAACCCTAAACCTTAAAACCCACATAACTAGCATAAAAGCTAATAACCTGGTCATGAGTTTTCATAGATAAAACTTTCATGAATGAAGTAAATTTCCTTCAGTTTTCAAAACTTTTACCATTATGCAACTTGAAACTTCAAAATTTCTGCATTCTTAACACTAATTTTTTTTAAAAACCAGCAATTCAAAAATAATTAAATTATTTTTAAATCCATTAAAGTGTTGAGGTATTTAGGTACTTTTAATGATGAACCTTGAATATATATATAGGCAAGGATGGAAATCCATCCACAAAAAGTACTAGGCATGTCGATGCAAAAGTGAACACACAAAAAGAAAACCAAGGCCATCAAAACAATAGTAATGAAGTGGAAGACGTAATGCTAAAAGGGCATCCTATGTCACAAATCAACTAGTGATGGAGGTGCACTAACTAGTATGTGTGGAAGAGATGAAGAATTGTGATTAAATGTGGCAGCCCACTAAAAGCGATGGTTTATGCATGTTGTAGGGCTATCAACACTTGTTGCCTAGAATGAAATATAAACATTGAAGCTACTAAAGAGGTTTGCTGATGGCAAGTTATACAGGCATGTACATAAGAAGTTAGAAATGAATCAAAATGAGGATGGAGACAACCGTAAGTTTCTATGGCTAGGGGAATGAAGTCATTTCCTAGTGTTCGTTCTATGTAAGATTGTGCCTTGTCTTGAGCGACAACTATTGTTGCATGCACTATCATTGTCAAAGCACACTACACCAAATCTGTATGAGTCAGATTAGCAATTACAATGTTTGCTAGGGTTTGAAAACTATCTCTGGTGATGACAATATCCATTCATTTTCATGTGTGGCAAGGGAAAAGGTGAAAATCCTTTGTCTATATGCGAGCTTCACTCTCCGATGCGATAGTTGCAACGATGTCTCGAAGTGTATCATGGAATACAATGTGGCCATTCCCGCACGGGCAACATAGCAAATGGATACCCAAACCATCGATGGTATGACAACATTGGCATTGTGAAAGATGCAAAATTGTAAGATGTGGTATATCGAAACAAATATGGAATGTTGTAAAAAAACGGGTGGAGGATAAACAAAATGAAGGGGTGTTAAGACAAGCTAATAACCAAACCCTTGTTGCTAGACTTGCACATGAGCAAAGATGTGCTTGCATGACATCCAAAGGAACATCTACTACAAGCAAAGTAAATGCTTGTTCGTGTAGTTGGTCTATCAAAGAAGACTACATTTGACGATGGGATTGCATTACTAGACTCTCAAAAGGCAAGACATGTGATTAGAATGTTGTTCAATTTCAGGTTTTGGGTGGGTTTCAAATGTGGTTCTTAGGTTGATTTTGGGTCCTTGGACCCTTAATTTTAAATTTTGACCCAAAAAATCAAACCCCACCTCCAAACAAGACCTAAACTTGACACTATTTTTATCCAATGAATCTAAATGAATTTTAATGGATAAAAAAACTCTAAATGGATTATATATAGGGTAAACCGGCCCATCATCAATCACTTGCTTATGATGAAACATTTTGGTGGATCTTTTTCAATTTTTTTCCATTTTGAATGATTTAAAATGATATAGGAACACCTTCTCAAGCTTTACAAATCATCTTCGAAATGCAAAGCCAAAGGACCAACCACAAAAATGATGTAAAGAAAATACATTTTCTCGAATGGCAAAACATGTTTTCAAAAACAATTCTTCATTTTTTACCCCTCTTACTTTCAAACCTCATAATTATCTTATTTCTTATTCATTTTAAACAATTTAAAGTGTTATAAAAGTGCCACCTGAAGTTCTACAAATCATCTTAGAACTCTAATAGTAACAAAACAACATACAAGGAATTTTTTGGGTGTTCAATGGTTTTTTTTTTGAGTTTTTGACCCCCTATGCTTTGGGGGATCGTAACTTTCATAATTCTACTCTCGTTTTAATGATTTTTAATGTGATAAATGCACCAATAGGAACGGTTCAAGTGTTTTTTGGACACCAAAAATAATGGAGCCTTCCCCTTGGATCCAGCTTGCCTTGAATGTTTAAATGTTCAATCACTGGGCAGTTTACCTTAAATGAAAAAAAATCTGGTAATTTGGGGTAGGTTTTTTGGCCTAGATCTTTGATTTTTAAAAATTGCCCTTAAGGGTCAAAACTAGTTCTATGATTATTTTAAAACCTCTACCCAAGGTCACAACCAATTTTTTGATTTTGAGAACCATGGATGAAAAGTGTACACATATTCTACCCTTATCACCAATTCCAAATACCAAAAAGTGCAAATTGCCCAACACTGGTTTGAGTCCTTTTCAAAAATTTGGCAAGCAATGAAAATTGGGAAGTCTTCCATTGTGGGCAAAAAAGGAATACATTCAGGTAATGGGTATATTGTAATTTTTAAAAATTCTAGGCAGTTTGACGTGCATTTGTAGCAATTTAATGGACTTCGCAAGTTAGCAATGGAGCATTAACCACATGGAGTTGACAATTTGGTGATGTGGACTTGATGATTCATCAAACTAGGCTTATGTGTAAGGTACTGTTTGAAGGGTCAAGCTTTATTCAAATAAAGGTTTTCTAAAGTGGAGTTGAGCATGGGCTTGAATTTCATAAAGCCCCACCTTAAGGTCTCTGCACAACATAAAGATTATCATTCATTTAAAACATTGAATTCTTATAATATTAAGTAGGCACTCAACTAGTACATGTCAAGTATCAAGGGAAAAATAACCATGGGTGTTTCAAAAAATGGAATGTTCATCTTTGAGGGAGTTCCATTTTTTGAAATGCTTGCAAGTTCTTTTACACACTATAAATGTATCTATAAATACACTATAAAAAAATGAATCAATCTTTACAAGTTGGTGAAGTGGATGTGGACTTGGCGAAAAAACAAAGCCAATTTTAACAATTTAGCTAAGTAACTGATATTCCACAATATGCACAACACAACCCCATTACCAAATGTAGTAATATATCATATTAACCTAGTGCCTAGGTTGGTTTGGTGGCAAGGTGCTTAATAATTCATTATTACTTTTTGTTAGTTATGTTCAACAATAAAAATAATAATAGTTTACAAGTTGACCGTAAACCAAATAATGAAGCAATTGTGCTTGAAAGCTTTATTCAAATTTTAGGCATGTTAGGCCCATATTTCTAAAAACATTTGAAATCTTCAAAAATGATTAAAAAATGGCTAACCAACCTATGTACTAAGGTACTATGAACATATCATATTATTGGTGTTCTAGCTTTTTAGGTCGTGGAGTTTTGGAGGGTTTCAAGGCCATTACAAGCGAATGAATCCATAGGATGAAGTTCAATTTAGGGTTTAAGGTTTTTTGTCCCACCAACATTTTTACAAAGGTTGTGAGTTATGACTATTGAGAATTAGTAAAAGTCAATCCTGGGGAACGATGGTGTTGTTTGCATGTTTAGCAACAAATATGAAATGGGCAATTGCTTGTAAAATTAAATTTTATTATCCACACCTTTGGTTGCATGGTCATTGTTGTTTCGCTTTCACACCAAATAATGTAATTACATCTCATCATCTTCCCTTTGAATATATGAAAGTTTGGGATCGTTCCATCTCTTGCATTCAAGCACAACAAGACATAGATGTTCTTGTTCATCAAGCATGATCACATGTACAAATTTGGAGCCTTTGCTTATAAGTATTAGAGCTTCCCCATTCCTTTCAACCTAGGCTATTGATTCATTGTAGTTTCATATTTGATCCAGTGAATAATTGTGCCAACAATATACTTCATCAAGGTTATCATAAAAGGATGCTATGTTGATTGGGCAGAAGCCTTTTGCACAACCAATTTGATCAAGACCTTGTGAATGATGTCAATGTTTGAACCCGCACCTTAGTTTGCCAAGGTGTCGACCATTCATTTACAATCTTCGTTATTTTAAACTTGAGTTGCATTGATGTAAGAAGGTGGCTAAGCTATTGCATGTTTACAATGTAAATTGACAATTCTTCTTATTTGTTGGTTGTAAGTGTACTTTTGATGTCGCATTTTAAAATTATTGTCACATTGTAAAGGTGATTCTTCAAACTTATGATTGGTACCCCCCAATTCCATTGCAAATAACCTTCATAGCCATTTTTGAATCAACAACACCCATGACCATCCTAAGTGAATGGTCATTCCAATTTCCATTTTTTTTCATAGCAAATATTGAAAATTGAATTGAAGGTTGTTTTCATTGTCATGGCAGGGTGGTGTGGCCAACATCATCACTACCAACACCTTCTCCATTGAAACTTAGAAACCTAGGAACTACACCATCTTTGTTGATTTTTCCCCCACTTCTAATCACTTAAGCTCATGTTCATTTTCTAAACCATTATCTTGTTTACACAATGTTAATGAAATCTCAAAGATCTTATCAAGTGGTTATTAGTGGTCTCTCCTCACAATCAAAAGTAAGTCATGAAATTGCTATATTCACATAATCACCTTGTAGTTCAATGTCTTTTACAAACAAAACTAATTGAAATGTTTGAATGAACTTCCCATCCTTCACAACAAAAATTTTGTAGTTTACAAATATAAATAAATAAATAAATAATATTTTGGAAATTGTTCATGGCTGAACTTATTTCTTTCCATCTCATAATCTAAAAATGTCTAGAATTAATTTAGTAACCACCCATAATTCATGTAATAAATAACAACAATTATTCACAAAGTGAATCAACACAATAACTTCATGATTAGAAATAAACTTCTCAAAAATTGATTAATGGAAAACCTTTACATGAACAATATGGGATGAAAAATGATCCGACAATCATTGACATATGGCCCAAAACCTTTTACTATGTGGTTAAATTATTACTATAAATGCATTTAGGTGTGATGAATACTCATTATTTTGTACTTTTTGGCTTGCTAGTTTTCCTATTATGGTCCATATAACAAGTATGGGCATTTTGGATTCCATTTTGATTCATTTTACAAGTTTTTGTAAGGGAGATGTTTTGAACGTGGTTCAAATTAGGTTTATTTACATTACGTGAAACAAATTCCTAAACAAGGTGAAAATTTGAAAGTGTATGGAATCAAAAGGAAGAATAATTACTATGAACCCCAAGTTACATTCCCACTTTGACTATTGAATGTCACAAGGAGGCTTGTGTATTTAAAATGATTTTTCATGAGTCAAAACATATCCAAATTGAATGGTTTTGATGTTATTTGAAGGGTTTTATTGAGGCAATGAAATGGTGAGTTTAAATGACCCAAAAAAGTGTGTTTCTTGAAAGGTAGGAAGGCTTGAAAATTATAACATGTAAAAAATAATTTCAAGCATTTAAAACAAAAATTTGAAATCGTGGAAATAGATGTGTTGTTACAAAGTTCTTAAAAGGGTTATATGAAAATAAAGTTAGATGGGAATTATGAGGCTTTGTAATTGTGAAGTTCACCAAAGAGTATTGATTTTGAAATATATATTTAAAGAGAATTTGCCATTTTAATGAGTACCCCATTGGCAGTTATAAAATATATTGTGCACACAAGTAATTCCATATACAAAGGTTTGGGTCAAGATGATTTCATGTGGGAACCAATAAGTTTTGAACCCAATTTGGGTCAAAACTATATTAAATAGCCCCTTTGTCTATTTGTGTAATTAAAGTTATCCAAAGGTGTCCATGAAGCTTATCATCTTATATTAACATCCCAAAGGATTTGCTCCCTTGTTCAATTTGTGAAGAATTAAGGAGAAGGATGAAAAATGATGAATATGACATGCCTAAGGGTGTTTCACATCACTTGTGAAATGGAGAATTTTAATTTCAATTGCTTAAAGACCAATTCTAGTTGCATAACATCTCTTATATATAAGCATAAAAATAAACTTCATCCTTATCTCTTCACATTTCCATGAACCTTCAAACCCATTGCGTTCACATGTTTAGTTGGGAGATAATTTGTTTCCACAATATTGAACACTAGCATATGTTGCTTTGATATTAAATTAAAAATTCAAGATACTACCCAAAATCATAATTATCGATTATCTAATGTGAAATAAGTTTGATCATTGCTAGCTTTATAAACATACAATGCTCATGGCTCATCAATATTTTTTGCTCACTTATACAATGACTAAATTTGTTTAAGCTATATATCATTATGATATCTAAGATCCAATCAAGTCAACAATGATTGCAATATGTCTTTTGTGGACATTGGAACACTAACAATCCAATGCACCCAATCTAATTTACAAATTTCATTTATAATTATGTTAAATTATTTGAATCATAATCCTAATTAATGGATTTATAACATATATGAAGCTTTAAACATTACATTTGGATGACCTATGAATGTTTTCATATATTGAAAAACATGTTCAAATATAATTAAATGGATTTGTTAAGTTCATCATTTGTGATTTTCAATGCACACATTATTTATTTAAACAATACACTATTTGTTGATTATTGATATCATTTGTGGCAAAGAAAAAATATATTATTTGAGAGGAGGTATTTAGTTTGGAGTTTTATAAGTTTCAATACCTTTGTGTTATTTCATTAGTTATCTAATATCACATAATTTTTTCCTACCCTTCAATTATTACAAGTCATGAACACAAGTGATTTTCAAACCAATACATTTTACTTTAAATTCATCATTTCAGCCAAATTTTCAAATGGAAATTTGATTTGGTTAGGGCAAGAAATTGGTGAGATGAAATTAACCCTTGTAAACATTTGATGTCCAAGGATGTTATGAAATCTTTGGTAACTCCTTTTCATGTCATGCAAAATTTTAATTGTCTTGTTATGATGTTCATCATATAGTGGAGGCAACAATTATTGTTGCAATGTGTGTTTTCAAAAGTAGACATCAACCAACTTCGGTAGTGTCATTTCATCATATGATCAAAATTGTGGGATTTGGTATTTGGAACAAATGAACTAGTGCATATAATTTCAAACAAATGATGTTTGAAAACTAGATGAGAATTTAAACTAAATTGATTTTTCAAGCTTATTTTCCATGTTATGGTTGTTTTCTTCACTTATGTTGCCTTTCAATATTTCATATTGTCATCATAACTCATCATCCACAACTACAACTCTAGCTCAAGTGTGGTCATTTTTAACAAGTTTTTTTCAAAGACTTATTTTGCTATGTAGGTTTCAAAATGTTTTCATTTGTTAATATGATCCTTCGGGCCATGCACTTGACACTAAATGTGTTCATGCACAAGGTCATCAAATAACAAGGTAACAATGTAGAAAATGGTAGTACAAGGTCATAAACTAAAGAGGATTCGGCATGATAGTAAAATACTCATATTTATTTCATTGAAATTCTTAAGTTTGAATTGTAAATTTGAAATAGACTAGCTTGGCATTTGATCATACCATGGTGAAATTAAGTTCATTAAGGGATTTTTGAACTCAAACATTGATCGGATGTTGTAGCATGAATAAATCTTGGATCAAGTTCATAATCTAGAACCATACTATACACTTCTCATTGAAATCCTAGATACATAGTCTACTTTTAAATTTAAATCACATTAGTGGGATAATACAATGTGATTGTGCATTGAGCTCAGATTATAACACACAATCACACAACATTAACCCAAAACCTGACAATCCATGGTGGTTGTGCAATCACATTGGTCTAAAATACGACATAAGTGACACAATTTATTCAGCAACATAGTCTTATGCCAACATGACGGGAAGCTTTAAATTTTTTTAACCAACTTAGTTTGAACAATTTTACTATCAAGTTTTGAGGAAATCATTACCTTATGATACCATGTGAGTACCTCATTTGAATGGTCTTTTGAGTACATGTTTCAGTTTTCTTCCAATTGGTGGAAGTTGATGCAAGGAGATGCGAGTAGGCATAATGGTTCTCTGGGCACTTGGAAACCTTATTGAAAATCGTATCTTGAATTAGCCCAAAACTCAGAACTGGCCCAACAATTGTTGCCAACACTGGATTTCATTCCTTCTCATGACAACTCTGATGTTGCTAGTTGCTACCGCTTATTGGAAAATACATTCCAAAACGGCCATTGTTAAAACCTGAATATTCCTTGAATGGCTGATCCAGTGAGCCAGATCGATAGAGAGTCTGTAAACTATTGCTCAACGAGCTGCAATTTGACGTTTTGGATATGGGCAGCCAAACAAGTATCAAACTCATATCTAGTTTTGCAAAATACTTAAAACCAGCCGCCATTTGCAACCATCTGGACTGACTTGAAGAAACACCCGACAGGCCGTTTGCTGTAGTGGAGGATCGGACGTGGTGAAATCACGACTCTAGGTTTGAGGTTTGAAACTACTACTACCTACGCCTTCATTTCTTTTGTCAAATGTGGGCTGTCAGGAGTCAGGACTCAACTCCTCCTGCGCGCCACAGGACTGATTGGTGACCAATTATGGAATCAACCTCACGCAAGTCTTGTGTGCACAGGAAGATCTAGCACGCAAGCTGGTTCATTCACGACCCCAAGAAAAATGTGTCAATGGCCTCTGACACATGAGTTAGTGGCCATTATTCTCCAGCTCATAAGAGCATCTCCAGCAGTGCTCACTGCAAAAATGTTTTTCACATCCAAGTTTTGTTATTTACTTTTTCGCAACCCCACCGATAAAACTGAAATTAGACAGCAAATACGTGGAGAACTACTAATAGCAATCCACCTGGACCAATCATTACGATGGGCCAATCAAAATCACTGATTAGTAGTCAGATCGTATTTATTACACTCGTTTCGACAGGTGCCTACTGTTGCTGCGCCTTTCACCAGACACCGCAAACTGTGCAATGATGCTCCGCCATAACGAGAATCTTCATCCAATTTTACTGTGCAGATCACAAACTGAGCACCGCTGGAGATGCTCTAAGGAAATCCAAATTCTTCAATCTAAATACAATCTAGAAGGTAAAGGATTCCTGGCTTTCTGACTTGGGAACTAGTGGCCAACCAGATACCTACCAGGTCAGGCATAATGTACAAACAAATTCAAGGAACCCTAATGGTCAATATATGGCAGGTCAGACCAGTGTTGGGCGGTTCCTTAGTTTTATGAACAACCTCGGGATGTGATCTGGAAAATAAACTAGAATTGTTCATGTTCCACACATAAATGGAATTGGGAACCAAGTTCTGAGTCCAGTTCTTTCTATACAATTTTTTTATATTCTGGTTCTACATAAAAGATCTGATTCTGGTTATCCTGCACTAGAACCAGTTGTTAACCTCTGGTTAGCCCTTTGTTTGAGTCTTTTGACCTATATATATATATATAATTAATTTAAGTTTTAATCTTGGTTCTGATTCCACACAGTAAGTGGAATCAAGAATCCAGTTTTTGGTTCAGTTCTTCAAAAAAGTAAATTTTGATTCTGCTTGTAGAACTGATTCCAAAAATTATACTGAATTTTAATTTAATTTAATTTATTGGAACTGGTAGTTTTAACCTTTCAAACCAAGTACCCACCTAACACTAGTTGAGACATGAATCATTTTAATATACCTAGTTATATTTATATATGTGAGTAAGAATTGTACCTACATTTCTTATTTTTGATAAACTCTTTAAATTTCATAATTGATCATTTGATTTTTAGAATTCAACCAATTAGTACATTTTAGCTTGGATCAATCAATTGAAGTTTGTTGGTTATTGGTCATCTTTTCATCAGCTTAAATGAATTGGTTGAAAGTATTCCTAAGTGAACATAAACACTACTTAACATGATTAAAAATTTGTAATGACCAAAACAAATTCTAATCAAAGGGTCAATTATTTCCCTTTGCAAAATAGATGCAAGCAATTAGATACAAATAAAAACTTATTAAATTCAAAACAAAGAAGGAAACTACAAGTAATAGTAAAATCACAACGGGATTGCACAAATAAAAAATGGCCATATGCAACTTTCGTCAAACAATCTATTCAAACAATTTGCGCATTAGGAAAAAATCACCATGAAGAATGATTCAATCAATTTGGACAATGCTTGTGATGAACATTAAAAAAATTGAAGCTTTTGAATAGATGAAAAATCAATTAATTATGCAATTCAATTACTTAATCATATCACATGATTTCATCCACTATCATGATTTTGTTTGACCTTAAAAATAAAAGTCAAGGCTAGTACACTGTGAGTTGCATGTTAATATAACAATCCAATTTAAGTATATATGTGATAAGAAAATGAAATTACACTATGAATACAAAGAGATTGTCATTTGTACAATCCAATTCTTGTTGCTTATGAAAACAAACTAGACTCCTCAAACAAAAACAATGTGCACTTGAGTTGAAGAATTGAAACTCGAAAAAAAACACAAAGAGCATCAAACAAAGAGCTATAAAAACTTGAGTTTAAAAGTTGGATCTTGGAAACAAAACACAAACAACACCAAACAAGGAGTGCAAAAAGTGTCAAAACAAAAATCAATGATAAAAGCCAAGGAATTTGGAAAAGTGCCAATACCCAATACATTGCCATGAAAAAGGAGAGAATGGGGGTTTTGGTTTCTTCGTAAACAAAACATACTATGCATATCTTCATTTTTAAAAACCTCAATGGTTAGATATGTTGAATTGACCCCTTCCAGATGGATATGGGTACACATCAATATAGAACTTAGGCTCACATTCAATGGATGTGTATCATGAACGAACATGAAAAAAAATTTAAAACACAAATATGGTTTTCTCCATATTTGGCAAGTATGCATGTTGATATCTAGATTGTTCTAGATATTCAGCAACATTAGTGGACTAGTGTCGGCCAGTTATATAAATTACGCTATACATCCGAATACATAGTAACCAAATATGTATTAATCCATATCCAATTTTTTAAAACTTCTTGATATTTGACTTTATACACAACTATTGGAGGCCTTTATGTGTATGATGTTGAGATGTAAATGTATTTAGCCCATTAGGATTTTCAAAATGTCAAATATGCATTCAAGGTTTAAAGATAACCCTCCCAAATTTAAAATTTTGTTTTGTTTTGTTTTACACCTTTGCACTTTGCTTTAAACTATTTGCAAATAAATAGCATGAATAGGGGGACAATTTGGATTGTCACAATTGTAATTTTTTTGGATTACATACAAACATAAAATTTAAAGCCATATTCAAAATTAACATTGTTAATTTTTTAATTATTCATGTTGTCATAGACTTTAATGGGAATCATCATAAAATTCTTGGATGAATTTTAAGAAGATTATGGACTTGTAATGGACTTTTGAAATGACAACATTACGTTTGTCACATAGAAAAAATGAAAAATGTGGATTCAAAAAAAATGTGAAAATAGTGTCAAAATAGAAATTAAAGAATAAAACATCATCAAATGAAAAAATTATCAGTGAAGTGCATTGAAAATTTCTTAATATCTATATTTTTAGTTTTTAAGATTTTAAATGATGTGATTGTTGTAATGTTTTGTTCTTGTGAGTTCATTTCACATTTAAAAAATTCAACTTTTACATGGATTTCTTGATCAATCACATGTTTAAGGATATTCATAGGTTGGTTTATTAATGTTTATGATTAAAAATATAGGGGATAATTATAGGATTTATGGTTTGATAATTGTTAAAATTGCAAAAAAAATCACTAGTATTAAATTATGGACTTTCAAATGCCACTTTTGAACGACCTAATCATGCTTTCGCCCTATATACTTGTTGTCTTGGTTTTGTTGCACAATGAATTAGGGGGGTATTATTTGGATTTTATTTTTTTATTGTTTTGACAAATTAGTTGTTGGCTTTGGGTTTACTATAACAAATTTGGAAGGTTCTACTTTGGTTTTGTGTTCATTTGTTTGGCAAATTAAAAAAGATTGATTATTGGCTTTGGGTTTGTTGTGTGGTGAATTGGGAGGTATTAGCTTGGTTTTGTCATTTAGCAAACCAAGATGGTTCCACTTTGGTTTTGTATTATGTTGTTTAATGAATTAAGCAAGATTGGATGTCAAATCTAGGTTTTGTGTTCAACAAATTGGAAGGTATCAACTTGGTTTCATTGTTTAGTGAATCGGTAGAGTTTTGTGGTCCTTGTTGTTTGACGAATCAATAAAGTTTTGTACCAAAGGTAAGTTTTTTGTCACCTTGTTTTTAAAATTATTTTGTGAAGTTGAAAAGTTCCTTGAATATTTGTCTCAATATTTATTTTTATTTTGTTTAAGTGTTCCTATGTTTAATGGTTGAAAAGGAGAAATGTTGTTTTGTCGAAAGTTTGGGTGTAGATGAAGATGTTCCATCAATGAACCCCACTTAGATGTGGTCTTCATTGGTTTCACATGTTGAAAATGTGCATTTACAATCTAATAACATGCAAGATGTTAATGTTTCACAACTTGTGGTTGTAGAAACACAAGCTATAACTTGGATACTTCACAATCATATGTCCATTTATTAACAACCTTTTGTCATTGTCTTGATGTGTAGTGTCATGACATTCGGTGTTATAAGGATGTAAATCCATGGTAAACTTTACTGAACAAAAAGACTAAAACTAGTCAAAGGTAGAAACTAATCAACCAAAAAGAGATGCATGCACATATATATACAATGCACAAGAGGAGGTTGAAATGAAATTGTCATGTATCCCCCCCCAAGACCTAAGCTTGTGTGGCATGGTCTAAATAGAAATCAAGGTGCTACAGGAGAACATGATGAACAATACCAAATGCCGGCGGGAATTTGAGTGAGTTCTGGCTTGAGGTAGAATAGATGGTATCCACCATTACAATTATCGCAAAGCAGCATCTGATTAGCATTGTTTGTCCTCTGACATACGTGACATGGTAGTCAAGTGGATGAATCCAAATCAACATGATGATGGTAGGATCCAAGTTTGACAGGTGGCAGGGCGCACAATTTTTGGAATGATCCCAAATTGTGCATCCTTCAACTCCTTGCAACTCCAACACACCTAAAGGCTTGATCACTTTAATCCTCAAGATAGTGTGACCAGAAGAAGAGTCTAGAGTATCATTAGGTTGCTGCTAAAAATACACAAAGTCACCAACATCAAATTGTCTCACCTTAAGTTTATAACTACCACCTTGTGTGTGTGCATACCGTAAGGTGTTTCAATGTTGTGCAATGGACAAGTTCTCCATGGCCATGGGCATAACCCTCTTGAATAGAGTAGCCTTCTCTGTGATGACCCTAGCTTAAGTGGTTGGGGAGTCCAAGTCCACAACTTGGTCCATTTGAGTAGCAATGGAAGAGGGTGGAATGGGATGTCTCCCAAAAAGTAAAAGTAAGGAGAGAAATGAAACAGAGAGGCATGTTTGGACATCTTGTAACCCATGGCGATGTAAGGTAGGGCCAAGTCCCAATCCTTTTTGTTCTTAGTGAAGCAAATGGGGATGATCCCTTGAAGTCCAGCGATGGTTAATGAGAGCATGACCAAGTAGGTATTGGAATTCTCCTCTGAATTCTAGTCCTTGATCAGTAAGGCACTCAACACAAGCCCCAAACCTAATTAAGACCTATTGTAAAAAAACTTGGATGTGCGGTGTGATGATTTGTCCAGCATCGCAACAAGCTCGACCCACTTTGAAAAATGCTCAATCATAATCATGATGTAGACATTACCCCTGGAGGTCTGTGGTAATTCTCTAGCTAAATCACATGACTGGTGATAGAACATGCCCTGAATAGGGAGTTGTCGAAAGGAGAAGGAAGTTCTCATTTTATCACATTGTTCACACCTAACAATGACATTTCGGACTTGAGCATACATACCTCTCCAATGGTAATGAGGAGCAAGAAGGCTATAAATACGCTTAACTCTAAAATGTCCAAGCTTTGAGTATACCTTTTGAATAAGACCAAGTTGTTCATGTGGTGGAAGAACCATTTTGTCGCTTTGTGGTAAGCATCGAACGAGGTGATTGTCCTTCCATGAGTAGTGTTTGGACCGCTATTATATGCGATCCCGTTGACTTGATGTAACTTGGGGAGGGTATTCCCCATGTTGAAGAAACTTCAAAGTGTCCAAGTCCTCCCATATATCCACAATGGGATGTTCAACTAGGTTACACTGTAGTAGCACAAGATAAACAGATGCATAAGATACATGTACAGCTGGAATTTAGTTGAAGTCTTGCTTGGCTTCTGAGAAATCTTCAGAGGTAGTGAAGGGTCTCCACGACATGGTATCCGCATTCTGATGTGTAATACCATGTCGGTGAATAACCTTGAATTCATACTCCTAAAGTATAAGCACCCAACAAGCTAACTTACCAATAAGCTTGACGTTGGTCATCAACCATTTGATAGGCTGGTGGTTGGTTACTCCTTGTCATCTTCCTTTTTGTGTTGCCCTAGTACAAAAAACAACAACAAGTAATTACATTACTTGTCGTTATCTTCTTTGTGTTGTTAAAAGGGTTTTGGTATGCAATACCCCCATCATTTGGAAAAGATGGTGGGGTGCAATATTTTCATCATGTTTATGTTAAAGAGTAAAAACACACTACATTCACCCTTTTTGGAAATCACAGTGGTAATTTTTTTTGGGTGAATCAAGTATTGTTGCATTGTATTCAAATCTATTTGAAAAAAATGGCAAAAGTGAGATGAAAATTTGAAACCTACATTCTAATCTTTCAAACCCAAAAAACAATTTACCAAAAGAATAAAATTTCAATCCAAGGTGGATTTTACAAAGGATGGTACATCCAATGTCATAATCCAAACTGCCCCAAAATTTTTATCATTATGAACTTTTTTCTTTTAGTGGTGTTGGAAACTAAGCCTATAATTATTTACCACCACACATTGAAATACCATAAGGCTTTTGTGGCTGATGCAATTTGACTTGTGTTTGAACATCATTAGTTGTTTAGTCACATAGCAAAAGTTACAATAACACCAACAAACTATCGCACCAATATGGGCATTGCACTTAGTTCATCCTCCTTAGATGAATAATCATAAATATGTTATTGTAGTTGAACTTGTAATGAGGCTTTAATGCATGTACCCACCATTTTGTATTCAACCATTGTAGCTTAACTTGGCATGATATCTTTTTATCACCATCATTTTTGTAGTGAGGTTATTTGAACATTTTTGTATCAATCCACTTGTTTTAATGTTGAGATCTAATTTTGGGATTTGTAGGTTTTGGGAACACTTTATGCCATGTTGCACACAAATACCCCCATCCACCATGAATGGATTATATTCACCATAAACCAAATGAACAATAGTTTCATTTAATAAGGCTAACACATTTTTTGGCCATGCTAAAACATTTAAGCAATACTTTCATGAATGCAAGTTGAAGGTTATTATTAAAATGATTAACTATGCAATATTTTCATTATCCTTATCATGAAATACTCACACAATAACCTTAAGGAAAAAATGTGTTTTAATACTTTTATATAAGTATTTTGTTTGCCTTCATGAAATGACCCCTTGGTGCATAGACTAGTTTGTTTATGCAGGTATTGCAAACTCTTGATCTTCTATTGTCAATGGTTGGGGTTTTCCAGTCCATCAAATTGCAATATTCACATCGTTAATTAATCCATGTTCATGTTACATTGCCCTCATATAAACTTTTGCTTAATATTTACTTCAAATAAACAAGGGGGACATTGGGTTTAAAGTAACCTTTTTAAAAAGATTTATATTATTTTCATGGAATATTTTAAAGGTGAATTTATGTATTCACATACACATATATAAGGAGGTTCTTATTTTTCTTTTCTCTTTCATCTACTAAAGGAGAGGAGAATGAAGGTGACTCCATGGCAAAGGTATGAATGATATAACCTTCCCACTTGTTTTGTTTACATTTTATTAAAGATTGGGGTTCCATCCCTTGAAACTAGGTTTAAAGCACAAGTTTTATTGGTATTTACATAAAATTGTTTCATATTTATATTACAATTATGTATCCAATGTTTGTAGTTTGTACACAAACTAGGGTCCTACAAAAATAATTTCAAAATTAGGTTTATCATTTAGTTGTAAAAAGATTATTAAATTTTAGCATTAAAGTTATGCAACCAATTCTTTTTGTATTTATGTAATTAAGGGTCAATGTAAGGATTTTTGGTTGCATAAAAGGTTTTAACTCAACATGTTAGGGTTCATTTTGTATAGGTTTGTTTAGTTTTTCAAATTTAAGCCTATGCATCCATTAGGTTGTAATGTTTACATAATTTATGGTTTATGCAAACATAATTTACAAGGTTAAAGGTTTTTTGGTCATTTGTATGAAAGTGTTTAGTTGTTAGACAAGGGTTAAGGTTCCATTAATTCAAAATGTTTACATAATTTAGGCTTGATGTAATTGATTGTGTACAAATTACTTTGACCTAGACTTGAACATTTATAATTGATATTGACGATGTGGGTATTGTAGTTTCCTAAACTTTTTGGTTGCCTTAACCTAGGTGGTGGACATGAAAAAGTATTTATAATATTTGTATTTTCCAACCTTTCTATGACTTAAATATAATTGGTAGCAAAAATTATATGGGAATTGCAAGGACTTGGGTTATTTGCATTTCAATTTTGTAATAGGTGCGCAATCTCAAGATGAGGTCATTACGGAAATTTGGTGCATTGTCATTCAATTTTCATCACATCATAATTGGTCCAATGTATGTAATACCCTCAACCATATTTTTGCCATTATGATGAAAAATACTTAAAATAAGATTTTTTAGTAAAACTATGCAATATTTACATTTGAAGCATAAAATTTAGCTAGATTTCTAATGTTTTAGGGAATACCCAAATGTCGCACATAAAATATCCATTGTTAATTATTAAAAAAAGTACAATGATAGTTTAGAATTTTTTTATAATTAAAAGAAAAATAAAGAAATTAGATTCATGATTTTGAAAAAAATTAGAATAAATTATTCTATACAAGAAAAAGACAATAAAATTATAGAAGGAAAAATAAATTTAGCCAAAAGATAAAAGTTTAACCAAAAAGAAATATAAGTTTTACCAAGAGATAAATTTAACTAAGAAGAGATAAAGGTTTTGCCAAGAGATAAATTTTTTTTCAAGAAGAGATAAAAGTTTAACCAATAAAAGATATAAATTTTGCAAGAGATAAAAATTTAACTAAGAAAATATAAAAAATAAATTAATAAGAGATATAGGTTTTGTCAAAAGATATAAATTTAGCCAACAAGAGATAAAGGTTTTTGCCAAAAGATAAAAGTTTAACCTCCAAATTTTTTTTGCTAAGAAATAAAAAGTTTAACCAAGGAGAGATAAAAGTTTAACCAATAAGAAATAAAAGTTTAACCCAAAAAAAAAGAAGTTTTGCCAAGAGATAGAAGTTTAGCCAGTAAGAAATATAGGTTTTTCCTAGAGATAAAAATTTAGCCAAGAAATAAAATTTTAACCAAGAATAAATAAAAATTTAACCAAGAAAAGATATAAATTTAGCCAATAAGAGATATAGGTTTGCCTAAGAAATAAAAGTTTAACCAAGAAGAGATATAGATTTTGCCAGGAAATAAACGTTTAGCCAATAAAAAATAAGAGTTTTGCCAAGAGATAGAAATTTAGCCAAGAAGAGATAAGAGTTTTGCCAAAAGATAAAAGTTTTGCCAAGAAAAAAGTTTAGTCAAGAATAAGTATATGTTTTGCCAAAAGATAAAATGAAGGTAAGGGATGAGTTGTTAGTTCATAGGCAGGCCTAAATTGTAGGTCAGTAGGGTAGCTAGGTGGGAGGGTAGTATGAAGGTGAAAGTTGAGAAACAAATAGAAAAAATAAAAAATGGTCAAAGGTCAGAAGCCAAAAAAGATTGACTGTAGTAGAATGTTGGTTAACGTAAGGTAAAGAGGCAGATGAAAAACACAGCCCATCCTATGGACAGAACGGCCAATTGGTGCAGTCATGGGGCTGGTTCACTCTGGCCGGAAAATGTGCCAACAAGTTGAGAGCAACGGAGGCTGAAGACAGTCACGTTGAATTACTTGTGTGGTAGTCGCAAAGCATCATGCCCGAGTCCCGATGCACGCTTTCAGCAACAGAACAAACTCTGGGGGCACGTTTTTGCTGGCAGGAAAGGGGACATGTGAAGATGGGAATTTGACAGCAGGAATGACACTTGGGAGAGCAACAATGGCTGCTAGAGGCTGCCACGTTCGATATCGCTTTGATTGCAGGGTACCATGGCCGTGCCCCAATGCAAGCGTGCAGAAAACAACAACGCTGGCGCAAGCACTCTCGTTGCCAGGACAGCTGACTAGACAAGGGGGAACTAACTGTCAGCATGTCTGCAAGCACTTCATTTGGCCGGCCAGCGATTCTCCTCCTTGGGCTTCTTTCTCGATGCTGACTACTATTATTGCCTTACAAAGATCCCTGAGACAAGGCTATGGAAAGAAGAGATCTAGAACCAGCCGCCTCCTCTTCTTCTTCTTCTTCTTCTTCTCACCCAACATGGGCCACAGTGAACCAGCACCCACCAGCGAACCCTCAAGGATGCCTGGTTCTGTTGGGTTCCAGTTCCCTACTTAACTATCTCCCCAAAATTCTGCTCCTGCCATTAGCCTTTTGCCAAAAAGGGTGACCACCTGCTTTGGAAATAGAAATTTCATGCAGCCAACGGTCAGCATGCACTCACGATAGGCCCTGTTTTTTCCTTCTGGAAGTGGGGTGGGGTGGGGTGGGGGTGAGGGGAGTTTTTGTTTTTCTTTCCTTGTTCCCAATGTGTTCCCAACATGTTCCCAAGTTCTCAAAATGTTCTCAGATGTGTTCCCCAAGATGTTCCCAATAGCACCTCAATTTTATCCCATATGGCCTGCCCAAAGTTCAACTCACCTTAATATAAACTATTATCCAGGGGTGCACATTTGTTTCTGTTTTGCAACTTGGGGTCCAAAGAGGTGCTTCTATTGGGGGCATGCCAAATGTTCCCAAAAAATCTGCAGATGGACCAATCAATATGGCTCCGTTTTTAAAAAAAGAAAAAGTTGTGAGTGCACACATGATCTAATTAATATGAATCACACTTTGTCCCCAAAATTTTGCCCCTGCCGTTAGCCTGGACCAAAATGGTGACCTACAGTTCTGGGAAGAGAAATTTCATGCAGCCAATGGGAAGGCTTAGCATGCACTCATGAACGATCCAATTTTTTTCTTCTGAGGGGGTGGGAGGAGAGGGATTTTTTTTGTTTTTCTCCTTGTTCTCAATGTGTTTTCATCATGTTCCCAAAGTGTTCACAAACATCATAAAAAACAACCAAGCTTCAAGATTGGAAACCGAGTTTAGTGTTTTTGATAACAAATCAAAACTACATGACTTTTCAAAAAACTGGACTACAAAGTAACATGGATTGACCATTCATCTTCATTCGAACAAATAAATTCACCTCTCCTATTAATTAGATGAGGTGCCTCTCAAGTTCAATTTTTTTTCTTTTTGCAACGAGCCAATTTGATTGGACCATCACTCGAGAAAAAAAGAAATTATAGAGGTTCTCCAAAATAGAAGGTTCTATTTTCAAGTATAGAGTTCTGCCCTTTTGGCCCACCTATATAGGTCAAAGGAGGACATCATTTGCCAAAGCATATGGGATAAAAGTGACCTGTGCTATGGAGAACATGTTGAGGAACACATTGGAAACTTGGGGAGCATATTGGGAACCCGTTGGAAACTTAAAGGCACAGTAATGAGAACACATTGGGAAACAGGGAAAAATGAAAAAAAATCCTTCACCCTCTCCCCCCCAAAACTTAAAAGGAAAAAAAGCAAGGCACTTTGATTGCATGCTTGGGGCTTCCCATTGGTTGCATGAAATTTGCCTTCCCAGAGTTCATCACCATTTTTGACCTGGGCTAATACCCCTTGCAAAAAATTACCTTACCTATTCAAACAAATAAATGTTGTGGCCTTCTAATTCGAACTTTTGAATTCCATGAAAATCTATCCTATGTTTTATGTTTGCTTATTAAAGGTCTTTTGTGCATCAACAATTCCAACAAGTATTCAGAAAATACACCCACCAATTAAAACAATGATGAAGAATAGTGTGAGGAGGAAGAAATTCTTGACATAAAAGAATTACCTTATTCATTGATAACACTACATAACATCAATGAAAGTACACTGGAACTAGCTATACATCTTTCAAGTGAATTCAATATTGCAAGTCTATGATTAATTCACATCAATCAAAATTTGCTACAATTGCATTAGTCATTTTTCTTTGTTTGGTTTGTGGGGGTGATGTGACAAAGAGGTGTTTGTAAGGATTGTCACAAGTAGTCCTAGTCTTTTCGAATCTCTCACATTCCCCAATTTTCCTAGTGTCATGAATTGGGGAGCATCCTATGAGATTGACCTTTCTCGTACAATTCAAGATTGAGTGATTATCACAAATAGCTTTAGACAAGTAAATTATAGGCATGTGTCATTTCAAATGCCCTTCAAAATTTGTAGGAAATCCACAAATTAAAAATTTGAACAAGCCCAATGTTGATCTTTGTGGAATTAATTGTTACAAAGGGAGGTGATATCAATGACACGTAGGTCATATGAATTTAGATTTAAATAATTACTGATAAAATAAGTTATTTCTTTCAACTTCACATGTCATTCATGGATGAATTTCACTCATGAATTTTCATCCATAATAAGTATTTAGAAAGACATTCAAGAAGAGGTTCCTTGGATGATGGGTCACATGAAAGTTTTCATAAAAAGTTCCTTGAGATAAGTTCCCAAACATGTATTTAAATAAAAAAACCCCTATAAATTGCCTTAAGTTTGTTCTAATTTGAAATGGAATCTTATGATTCTTTTTTTTCCTAAACAAACCAATGACATCACTAAATAAAAGGATGGTAAGCCTTTTTCTTCAAATGTTTTTATCATAGAAAATACTTTTTGAATGATTCTTTTTGCAACTTGTTATTAAACATGCTTAGAGATGCTTTAAAATATCAAATGTTGCCCTAAGTGATTGTCAAGTATATGTGGGTCTAAACACATTAGTAGGACCCATGGAATGTGAAACACATGTTTAATTTTTCATAATTTTTAATGGTATGTTAATTAACATTGAAAAGTTTTGATGTAATTTTAAAATAATGTTTCAAATCTATTATAGAAAAAAAAATCAATACATAGTACTCAATTTTTTAAAAACCAAGTGTAACTAGTGTTTTTGTTGTTTAATTAACAAAAAACCTTTTTGGGTACTTTATATTGAATTTATGTATATTCATTTTATATACACATGTACATAATAATATAATGTGACGACTTTTTTGGATCATAAATGTTTTATGTGAAATTTTAAATAAGATATTAATCTTTGAATAATCTAAATTTAGTTTTCCCACATCATCTTGACTAACTTCTTGCTTTTCAAGTAAAACATTAAGGAGGTGGGTGTGGGTTTTAAATGCATTTTCACACCCATGTAAATTTCAAAAGTGCATATATCTACTTTTCACCTTGAAAAATTATTATAATTTCAAATCATACCAAAACATGTTAATTAATTTATGGTTTAATTTCTTATATTATAAGTTATAACTTTGTTTTAGATGTCATGTACATTACACCTCATAAGGACCTTGTAAATTATAAAGTCCTTTATACCACAAAATTATGACATTTAAAAACATACATGAAAATTTTAAAATATTCAAATTTCAAATTGTGAATGTCATGGGTAGTGTGTATTAAATGTTCCTATACAATGTTGGTACTTAACATACAAATGCCAAAACTACATTTTTTGTAGCAAGCTTAAAAGATGTATCACATTTGTGCATATATTATACTTGCAAAATTAAATTCAATCATGAAAACCAAAGAATTTTTTTAAATTATATATATATTCCCAAAAATATACCTATCTTTATTCGAGAGATTCAACATACAACACCCTCATGCACATTATCTTCAAATTCCCAAAACAAATATATACATTCTACCACATCTCTCCAATTTCTAAGTATTGTTTCTAAAAGGGAATGATACCTATAAAAATGGCAACAAACCTCTTATAAATGTGGTGGCTTGCTTGCTAGATCCTACAAATATGTTGGTTGAACCACTTGTAGTTCCTATTGTGTGCTAACCCAATCTACTTGATCATCCTTCCTATGTAGGAAATCTATTTGTTCATTGTGATCCTACACAATGTCATTTAATAGTAGGATATTATCATTTCAATTCTCTTACAATCAATTTTATTATTATTAAAAGAGTCTTTAGTTTAATCCTTTGCAAAATTGTCATTATTGATTCAATTGGTGTACAAGTTCAAATTTTTAAAACTAGAATCAAAACATAAAACTAATTAAATGAATTTTTAATTTGAAATCGCAACATTCATAATAGTCATTTAACACAATTACTACCATATTTTCAAATGGCAATGCATAAAAATATCATGTAAAATTTGATAGCTTTTGTTGGGATTTGACATGGTTTTTGGCTCGTTTGATTGAAAAATTGGAATCAATAAAAAAATTCAAATCATGATTAAAAAAATGTCAACAATGGGGTTTCCCATGTCTACTATTTAATATTTCAATAATTTTTGAGATTACACTTTAGGAATGATTTGGGGCGCATAGGGGAGGGGGGGTGGGTGTGCACTTTTTTTGTATTAGAAAAATATAAAATAAAATTACAGAGTCCCATATATTGGTCAAGTTGGGTAAGAAATATAATTCAATTAGTTTTATAATGAAAATTTATGTTTATTTTAAATTTTCAATAATAAATCATATATGGTATGCATTAATAATAACTATTTGAAAAAAAAATTAGAAAAAATATAACCCATGTACAAAAGACTTATAATAATAATTAGTTGTTAGTAGGTTCAATTAGTAGGAAGGAGAAAGTATAATTTACATTGAAAGTTTAAGAGGTAACATTAAATGAAATGGTATTTAATTGGTTAGGACAAGGAGTTGATAAAAGCATGGATATAACAACTTGGAGCCTACAGGTCTAGTTATTTTGGTTGTAATGCACACCTTGTTTGCTTTAATTTCAAAACCCAAAAGATTTTTTTTTTCCTTATACTTTTGCCCATGGAAACAAATCAATTTTTAATATATTTATAATGGCTTTGTGCGTGCTAGACATGATTTTCATAATTTAAAATGTGATTTAGTACTTAAATGTTTATCAATATGTTTGTAGAACTAAATTTGACCATTTCATGGATGATATTTTTTTAGTCATGCATAATCAGCTTCTTTCATTATTTTTCATGTTTTCAACTAAAACTAAAAAATCACATAGATGCATGATGCAAATATTTAATGCAAAAATAAAATTTAAATTATGTTTAAATTTTAAACATATGGATATTAAAATGTTAAATGATAATAAGATGAAAAAAATCAAAGCTCCTTCATGAATACCCCCATACAATACATTTTTTGAAGCATGTAGTGAAAAAATTAATCACATGTTGATTTAATTAAAAATTATTAGGTCACAAAAGATCAAGTAAAATGCATAGGTTTGAAGGGGAAAAGTTGTCAAATCTCACTGAAGCCACTTGACGCACCCCCAAGCTCCTTGATAGACTCAACTACAAGTCTACAGTGAAAACAATGGAAGGATGAGGAGTTGGGGTACACTCCTTAGTTCGCAACACTTAGGGGGTAGAGAGGCATGCTAGAGTTCCAGGATGGGGAGTAGGACAAGTGACAAGCAAGTCAATTATTCACACAAACTTGCACAAATCAAATAACAAGTTAGTTAATGCATAGTTGAAGCATCTTTAATGCACAGACAAGCCACGGGCAAACACGGATTCACAAGATTCACCATGGCTCAAATTTGGGGGAAGCCATCACCTTCCCCCTTATGGTATTTTTTGTGCTTGGCCATGGGGCCAACACCCAAATGTCATTTTACCTGGGATTCCCAAGTTGGGAGTCTCGAAATTCCTAAAATTGGGACTCTCGTGACTTTGGAGACCCATAATTTTGTGTGTAGATCTCTAATTGAGGTGAGGTCTAAAAAAAAGTTGTATTTTTCGTCAAAATCTTTCTAACGGTATGTGGCATTCACCTGCACGTAAGGAAATCAGGGCGATTCCTGACTTTTAATGATCAGGAGTCAAATTGACAATTTGACTCAATTTGACCCGCGACCTTTCTTTTGGCCATAACTTATGTTTTAAGTACCCAAATGGATCATGAAAACCTATTTTAAACATCTAAGTTTCGAAAGTTTTCTAATGATATAAGGAACTCTTTAATTCAATGAATTTTGACCCTTGTAATCGCCCTTTGAAGATTCCAAAGTCCATCGAGATTTCAACTCCCAAAATGAGAGCCCACTTGGGAGTGTGTGGGGTCATTCTCTCACACTCTTTTATTCTCCCGGGAGCATGAAATGTGATTTAGGCTTCATTCTTGACCCACACCTTTACAAGCCCTTACCTTGGTCATGAGCCCAAGGCTAAGGTTATGACACCACTTTCATTAATAAATACAAAAATATATGACAACATGAAGAAGGAAAAAAAAAATGGTCGTTTGATATAAAAAATGATGGTGTAAATAAACTTAGTGTATTAAATTCAACTCAAACCATGGGTCCAAAATCCATGTCCTAAATGATGCAATCATAATTGGAAGTTGGCATCCAAAAAAACTTGGGACATATAATATTTGATACCTAATTCTTGATGATGGAAAGTGTGTGTTTGCCATTAGTTTTCAAATTAAACATTCCAAAAGTCATAAAAAAATTAGATGCATACAATAAGACCTACGGGACATTGAATGCATCCTCTAATATTTCTTTTTTCAAAAACCTAGTTCATTTACACTTACTTTGCCAAAAATATTTACACAAGGTTTTGAAAATGTAAATGAAAATCTTTTACATTTCCATGTTATTATAAGTGTTTTAAAGAAGAACATATACATATTAGACAAGTTAAATTGTAAATGCCAAAAATTTTATCTTGTAAATCATTTACACTTACCACTTACATGGTAGGTATATGGATACCTTTCTTGACCTTTTGGTTAAGATCAAGGGTGTTGCGGTAGGTATATGGGTATCTATTAGTGTTGGGTGGGTATCACAATTTTATGATACCCATTAGGTCCAACTTTCACAAAGTAATTTACAAAAGGGTCTGGTTCTCCCAAAAAAAAATTCTAAAATTTTTAAGCCGGGCAAGGGTATCAACATAAAAAATTTAAATCAATTCTCAAAAATTTGAAAACAACCGGTTATCCTTTGCTAGTTCTCACAAACCGAGTATTAATTTATGTTTTTAGTTTAAAATTAAAAATTAAGATTAAGATTAAATAATTATTGATCTGATTTCTTTTTAACGACAACTCTAGCTTTTTGAAAAAAATTAAAATCAAAGGACCTTTGGTTCAAGGTTTTTGAAAAATTTATAAAATAAATTATCATTTAATATAAACTCTCCAAACATCATTACCATCTAACCTGAACTACCATTAATAAGTACCTACCACCAAATACTAGCCCTCCTTTGGATCTCCCATCTCCCAAAGCAAATTAGACCTGATAGGCAAATTTTGATGTGGGTTTGGTGATGAAAATGTCCTTTCTTTAACCTGAATTAAATTAGGTTGACTTAACACTGTATTTCCAAAGTTCAAACCCATGGTTCATGAATGATAACAAGATCCAATAAATAAAAAGTTGTTCCATTTTGCATAGAAACATAATTAAGTTTGATGCTCATAACTTCTTTCTCATTGCTTGCTTGTATTAATTTATGATGGCGACTAAACCCTAAGACCCTAACATGAATAAGGGGTCAGACCGTACCCAATTCTCAGATTTTTTTAATTTTAAAAAACAGTTCTCACATCCGGTTCTCACTTCTAACCGATAATTCAATTTTCAGTCAGGGTATCACTCATGATGATACCCTAAAAGGATCAGATTGGGATGTCTGGATGATACCCAGGGTATTTGTGATACCTGCCCAACACTGGTATCTATACTTAATCATTCAACACCAGTCTAAACAATACAAAACTACTTGGGTGCATCCCTGCTTATTGAGGTCTTTCCAATGATACTAAGAGTGCTGCCATGGTTTGGGAGATATAAATGAGACTCCCAAAAAAACAAACAAGCTAATATATGGATTTGCATATATGATCCACAACATGGGTACTTGAGTTTCATCCATTGGTGCACTGGTGGTTACTGTTTTACTGGGGCTCCACTTGGGGATGTTTCACCTTGCTTGTAGACTGACCAGAATTCTACCTTATTAGGGCCTCAGATTTTATTGGCCTTACCTACCAAGGCAAGGATATTGTGTTTAGATTCATTATAGAGTATAGTTGCTTAAGGGATTTCGGCCCCTCAGTAGAAGGCCTACTTTTATATGAGGATTTTTGAAAGATGATATTTTGACTTGTGTTGAAACTTGAGATTAGTTGTAGAGTTATAATATCTTGAAGGATTTTGGTTCTTTTAGAGGTTTTTTGAAGATTATATTTTTGCGTGGTGAAATATTTTGAGTTTCCATAATTCTTCTTTTGCCTTAAGATACTTTTAAATGTAAATGGCAAGGCCACAGTGTGACACACCCCTTGCTCATTTGGATACAGTAGAGCTCATTTTGGTCACAGTTCAGAAATGGAAAGAAATAACTGGGGGCTCTGGATCATGATTTGTTCCTTTGCTGCTTTGTGACCCACTTCGGGTTTTTCCTCTTGTGGCTCGAACTTGGGTCCTCTCTCTTTGTTCTTCCTTTCCCCCTTTGCTGGTTGCTTTGTTTAATGAAGCTTGCTGCTTTGCCAGGGTTTCATCGCTGTGTTGGAACTTGGAGCTTTCAATGGCAACAGAGACTCTTGTGGCGTTATGGCAGCTTTAAGTGACTCACACTGGTTAATACTCATTTGCTGTTTTTCAGTACCCTAATTGAAGGAGGCCCAGAGCATATTATTTTCATTGGTTGAATGATTAGGCTCTCCCTTATCTCTTACACAAATACATCAGGGTTAGCCCAAGTGTCAAATCATATGAAGGAAAGATGTGGAATCTGCTGCTGCCACCTAGGCAGGCAGGACATCCCTAATTTCAAGGATTACGTCCTATACAGAAGACGTTAAGTCAGCAATCGGTCATTATTGCAGACAATACAAAAGTATTGTCTGCTTCTTTTTCTTCTTGTCTGCCCTTGGCCTGCTCCATCTTTTCGAGAAAAATATGGATCATGCCCAGACACAAATTTTAGGTCTCGTTATACACACCTTGGGCTTATAATATACACTACCAGGCATTATATGCCTGGCATCCATTACACACCCAAAGCATGTATAATAAGACTCAAAATTTGTGTCTGGCCATGGCCAGACACATCTTGGCTAGGCAATTGGGCATTCAGGGAAATAAGAACCCATTATTTATTTAACATCCTCCCATCCTAGACTGCTCATTTTCAGCATGTCCCCATGATGGAGTCTGAAGGTCTTTTTTCATTAGGCCAATGTGATCATATATTTTGTTCCAACATCAACTTTCCATTATATTTTCTTTTTCAATTGTGTTCACAATTAGCTCCACAACCAAATGGACTGGATATATATTTTGTGCAGGGTAAGGGCTTGTTGTCAGGGCATTACACCTTGGGAATTGAGCATTCCTTATCTTATTGTTAGGGAGCTCTGAACTCTCAAGGCATAATCCTTGATAGCAGGGCCTTACCGTACAACAACATGCAGTATGAGGTCAATCATGCTTATTTTGTATGTGTGAGAGACATCTTATGCCTACTTTGCAAGTGCAAGAGGCACCTTACACTAACAAATAATTATAAATTGCTTCTTCTTTTCAAGGAGGTTATATTCCTAGTTTTAAGGCTGTTTCCATATGCATTACAAATTCTAGCCAAGTATTTTATGTTATGAATTAATATCCACTAGTGCACCATGAAGGATGGATGGTAAGTGGTCATGAAACGGTTTTATGTTGGTTTCTAGTTCCTAGGTCAGTTGCTTTTTCTGCTCCCTACATACTAACAACATGCTTATGGGTTGTTAGAAGGTAGGCACTAGAAATAGTCATTATTTACATGGTATATAATTGAATGTTGTGTGTGCAAGAGTCAATAGTCGTATATACAAAATCTCGTGTATGTGTAAATGATTTACATTTACACATTTAAACTTTTATCACTTATATTGTTGCAATGTATATATATCTTTTTTACACTTACATGAGGCCAATGTAAACATTTGTCAAATACATTTTCACGGCCTTGTGTAAATGTTTTAGAGCATGTCAATGTCAATATATTCCCTTAATGACCATTTCTTCTTACAAATCCATATTACTTAGTTGTCCATGCATCTAGGGGATTTTGGCACATCATGAAAGGGTGAGGTAGGTGAAGGGGGGAGGAAGCTACAACATCATGAAAAAACAAGTTTTTAAAGAAACAATCAAGTCAACATTTGCTTTGGAGAATGGAGGCAAGATTATTAAGTGATGGCATTGGTGGCTATTCAATCGGGGAACTTCATGAACATGGCGACTATAAGAGAATGGTGGAAAGTAAAAAAGGGGTACCTAGACTTGTTGTTGAAGTAAGGAGATAGAAGTAGAAAAGAAGAGAGAACTGAACAATGTTGTTGTGCGGCCTAAAAACAAAAAGTAATGGTTTTCCCTCTTATGAAAGCAAGAAAATCAAGGAGTTGAGAGGAAGGTTATCCCATTAGAGATAGAGTGTGAAGGATTGTTTGGGGTGTGGCATAGTGTTTTAAAGGTGTAAGTAGGAAAATAGGCTTGTAGTGAAAGAAGATAATATAGAAACCATGTTAAGAATTAGTTAGACAAAAAAGTGAAGAGACTTGAGATTGAAAGAAACACCTTATAACTTTTCTTGAAGATGTGAGACTTGGTTGTGTGTAAAAACTTGCTCGAATCCTTCAATGTTGATGTTTGCATGAGTATGCCTTGGTTTAAGGTTGTAGCTAGTTAAATGAAGAAAAGAAAGAGTGGTAAAAAGAGGTACGATTGATGTTTACAACACACAAAGGGTTATAATCAAGAAAACAAGGAAGAAAGTTGTAAGGAAGGAGAGGTATAATTGTTGTTTGCAACAAACATGGAAAAAGGATATAACCAAGAAAACAAAGAAGAAAGTTGTTAAAAAAAATAAAATTTATTTGATTTTGATTACATTAAGATTAAATTTTATGGAATGATTTTTGGAAAGAATTGATTTGGAATTAATTGGGGATTTATTAAGATAGAAAACAAGGAGTGAGGGAGTGGAAGTTGGGTAATACATTGTGATTCCACCCTTTGATATTCTCCAAGGGGGTAAGGGGGGGTGACCTATGTCAAGGTGTTAAAGATGTGTTAATTTTGTGCTTAACATATTTCAAGGAATATTTTTGAATGCACATTTTGCCCCACTTCATTGCTTGAATAGGACATTTATTTGGAATTCAATTCATCACCATTTTTGGCCTAAACTTTTGCAAGAACTTAGGTACTTATTGCAATTCATATTAATTAATTAAATTAGTTATGATGCATCTTGAGGCACCCCTAGGTTCCTTAATGGACTCAAATGTGAGTCCAGACTGAAGACAGTGGAAAAACAAGGAATCGGGGCACGCTCCTTGGTTCGTAGCATTTTCGGGGGGTAGAGGGGCGTGTTGGAGCTCCGAGATGAGACTTGAAAGAATGACAAACACATAATCACTCATTCGGGTCTGCACAAACCAAACAACAAGTTGGTTAGTGCATAGTTGAAGCACTTTTGGTGCTAGGACGAGCCATGGGCAAATTCGGACTCACAAGACTCACCACGGCCCGGACTTGGGGGAAGCCACCACCTTCCCCCTTATAGTATACTTTGTGCCTCTCCCCGAGGCCCACATCCAAATGGCTTTTTGTCCCGGGACTCCCAAATGGGAGTCTCGAAATTGCCAATGTCGCAACTTTACTTTGAGAGAGTGTGAGGATGAAACTCACATTCCCGAAATGGGGACTTGGGAGTCCTCCGAGACTCCCAAAGTTTCAGAGTTCGATTGTAGGGGTCAAAAACACCTCGCATTGGGGTGTTTTTTATATCATTAAAAAGCTATTGAAATGTAGATGTCGAAAATGGGCTTGCATGGGCCATTTGGACATCTATAACACATGTTATGGCAAAAAGAAAGGCCAGGAGTCAAACTGACTCCTGACCATTAAAAGTCAGGAATTGATTCGACTTCGGTGCGTGCAAGTGAAGTGTGACACACCGTTGGAAAGCTCTCGAGGAGAGCTACAAGTTTGCTTGAGACCTCATTCTAATCGGAGGTTTGAGCAAAGAGTTATGACCTCGCAAATCCCAGGAGTCCAAACCGGGACAATTTTGGGACTCCTCCTTAGGAGTCCCGGGACAAAAAACCATTCGGATGTGGGTGCCACAAAGAGGTGCAGAGAATACTATATGGGGGAAGGTGGTGGCTTCCCCCGAGTTTGGGCCTTAATGAGTATTGTGAATCTAGAGTTGCCCGTGGCTTGTCCTAGCACTAAAGGTGCTCTAGAAAGTGAACTGACCAACTTGTTGGTTGGTTTGATGTAGGTTCAAGTAAGTAATTAAAGCTTGTCACTCTTCTTAGTCCCATCCCGGAGCTTTAGCACGCCCCTCTACCCCTTCTAGTGCTAAGAGCTGGGAGCGTGCCCCAAGTTCTTCATAATTTCGTTGTTTGAGAAATTTAGGCCCATCTTGGGTCTAATTAGGAACTTGGGAGCGCATTAGCCAAAGTCGGGACTCCCGTGACTTTGGAGCCCCATAATTTTGTGTGCAGACCTTTGATCATGATGAGTTCTGAAACAAAGTTGTAACCCTTGTTGAGAGCTTTCCAACGATATGTCACACATCACCTGCATGCAAGGAAATCGGGTTGATTACCGACTTTTAGTGGTCGGGAATCAAATTGTCAATTTGATTCCCGACCTTTCTTTTGGCCATAACTTGTGTTTTAGATGTCTAAATGAGTGATACGAGTGCATTTTAAACATCTACGTTTCAATAACTTTCCAATGATATAAAAAACTCTTCAAATCGATGGGTTTTGACCCTTGCAATCACTCCCTGAAGATTCAGGAATCTTTCGGGACTCCAACTCCCCAAGTGGGAGTTGCATTGGGAATGTGAGGGTTCATTCTCTCACACTCTCTTGCACTCTCAGGAGTATAAGATGTGCATCCCGGATTTGCCTCTTGTCTCGCCCTCTTGCAAGCCCTTGCTTTGGTAATTATGCATTAAATGTTTAATTATCGAATTAGGACCACTTTAGATGAGGTCCAAGGTCCAATGAAATAAAACAATCCCCTTGAATGAGAGCCATAAATTCATGACCTTTAGACAAGGGTCCAAGATCAAAAAGTGGCAAATTGAAGCTAAACCTACATGTCACCATTTTGAAGGGAAAATCAATTGGTTCGAACTCAAGAAAAGAGCTAAAAAGGAAAGCTCATGATTTGAAGAACCAAGATCCAAGCCAGGGTTCAAGCCAGGGGTCCAACTCAATGGTTCAGTTTGCTTCAAAGGAGTCTAAATTGGTTCCTAGGACTTTGGAACCTGGACCCCATCTAAAGTGAGCATTAGTAACATTCTAAAAAGGGATGGCCCAGGTGCAAATCCTGGTCTGTTTTTCATCCGTCTAATCTCCAAGCTAGGACCCATGTTTGGTGGGGATGCTCAGCTTCCTCCTTGCAAGAAAAAGAAAAAGTGAAAAGCAACAATTTTTTCATTAGGGGGGACTAAGATCCACAACTAAAAGTACATTGATAATAAATTAGGTTTACCACTCCTTTTTCTCTTCTTAGGTTGGTGGTAAAATGAGTTTCAACCTGAATTTTGATTTTCCTTCCGTTTTCTTTTGATCGTGGTTCTGAATGTTATATAATAAATGCTTTTTCATGAAGAAATTATTACTCTTTATATTCCTTTAGGAGAAAATGGTTCCTCTTTGTCTTAAGTTCACTTTTTTTTTGTGTGCAAATAACAAACATTTCAAATATTTCAAATGAAAGAGAGGTCCAAAGATAACATTATTTTAAGAATAACTCTAATCAATAAAAAATGTATAGTTTTGACAATTGACTCAATTTCACAAGGAAGTTAGACAATGGATAAATTTGAAATAAATGAGTGGTGAACTTGGGGGAAGTGGGATCATGGATGAACTCAAGGATGTGATTTGAAGAAAGTTGAGCAATTGATGAAAAATGGAACCTTAATTTTCCTGATTTCTCTGAATTCATGTATGGTCTAAGTGTTAATTTGATCCAACTTTCTTGGTCCATCTATTGTTTAACTTAACTTTCTCAACTAACTCAATTTCGCAAATTGTCACATTTTCCGAATTTTCAAAAGCATTTTACACTAGGTGACATGTCATGAAATTGATTGCTAGGAAAACTTGGTGCATAAATGATAAAGATGTTTCCATCAGGTCTAAACCTCCATCCTTCTAGTCAAGCAATGAGTCCTATACTTGTGTACCACATTTCCTCTTCATTGAGAAAATCAATTTAAATCAAGCATAATTAAAATAATCATAAAGTCCAGTAAATAAATAAAAATTTAAATTTTTTTAAAAAAAGGAGGGGGCAGGTTTTGCACCTTGTCCTTCAGCAACATTGAGTCTGATGTACCATTGAACTTTGTTGCACATATCAATGCTTGCCAGACTTCCGTGCCAAGGCATCCTTTGATCTCTCCGAGATTCTGTTACAAGTAAGTTAATAGACTCCAACTTCCAACACATTACTACAAACTTTGGAACATCCCATAAGTATTGTCACCTTCCCAAAATGAACCAACAAATGCTAAAAAATTATACTTCTTGAAAGATGGAAGAGCTTTCGTGTTCCTCATCTCCAGAAATGGCCAACTTGTAAATCTGTGATCACCATACCCTTCAACTTATGTTCAACACAAAATAATTCACAAAGGTCCAACCAAAAATTGGAAAATTTTTATTGATATTTGCTGAGAATGGAACACTACTTGTGAAAAACCATTCATTGTCCCAACCATTGGGTTACTAAGCCCCTCATGAGCTTTGTCCAGGGTGTTAGTTTGTTGGCTTTGCCTACCAAGGCAAGGATATTTGTGTTTAGATTCATTCTAGAGTATAGTAGCTTAAGAGATTTTGGCTCCTAGGTAGTAGGCCTATTTTTATATGAGGATTTTTGAAAGATGATATTTTGGCTTGTGTTGAATCTTGAGATTAGTTATAGAGTTCTAATATCTTGAAGGATTTTGGTTTCTTTTAGAGGACTTTTTTGAAGATTATATTTTTGCATGGTGAAATATTTGAATTTCCATAATTCTTCTTTTGCATTCAGATACTTTTTAATGTAAATGGCAAGGCCACAGTGTAACAGACCCCTTGTTGGTTGTGGGACAAGATGTTTAGGTTGGTCAGATGTTTTGCTCTGATCTAATTTTTTTTAAATAGAAAAACTTGCAGTGTTATGGTAGATGGAAGTAGGCTATTGATAATTAATTTTGGCAAACTTTTGAGACCACAAAATTGGAAAAATTGTAAGATGTTGTAAGAAGATTTCATCAAATATAAATTCTCTATATAATTAACTATGAGTATGGTGTGGATAATTATGTATTGCATGATTGTGCTAAAACCGTTATAACTTATGACAAGGGATTCATTATTGCGCTATGGATGCATCTCATGGGACATGGGTCATCTTTTGGGTTTATGGTTGTATTTCATGTTGTTGAAGGCAATATTTATTACTGATGTGTCTTTGTTGTTGTGCTTAGCATCTTGACTACTTTTACTGAATCCCAAGTTTTTGGTGGAAAGGAAAGAGAGTGGTTTGCAAGTAAATAGATTGTAACTGGTTGTTGAAACTATAGGGAGCTTACAACCAGAACATGCCCTCAATGGTGGGGTCCTTACCCTTTATAAAAACCAGTTTCAGATTATCTAACCTGGAGCTGAATTTTGAATTGCATTTATGTGTGGAACTAGAACCAAAATCAACACAGATAGTTCAAATTTAGTTTTTAGAGCCAGTTCTTTCATAAAAATTAAATAACTGGCCAACACTGGTGTGAACCTTGTGAAGGAGCAAGGTAGCCTCCCCACCTGTGGGTCCATTACCCACTTCATGAATTTTTGACAAAATGAAGGGTGTTAAGTGTAGGGTAAAGTACTAGGGTGGGGGACATTCTCAAAATAAGGGGCCTGGGATGAGGCGATAGTCAAGTCTAGCCCCTGCATCTGGGGAATGTCCCCCACCCATGGGCAAAATTTATTATGAACCAAACCTATGTAGATAGTGAAGCATATGCATAGGAGGGTTCTTATGCCTGCTCCTCAATAGTGCGAGTGTTCTTACACCTATAAGTAGGCATAATTTCCGTCCCACCCTTGAGGAGTAGGCATAATATCCCTCCCAACAATTTTTAGGAGGGAAATTCATGGATGTAAGGTGCCCTCCAAACATACACTACAAATTTCGTCAGAGTAAGTTACTTTGCCAACCTGATGACTGCATTACACTATGTGAACACAGGCTGATGGAGCTCCAGGCAGGTTCAAAGGAATAATAAGCACACACCCAAATCTCAAAAGACAAAAAAATTCTTCAAATTCTTCATGAGTATGGTAAAGGGATATCTGCCTAATTAAGTAGGTGTCTTCACACCTGTTTCAAGCTGAAGGCCCAGCTACCTTGTCTCACTAACTTTAACTCCTAGGCCTTGATGGCCATGAAAATCAAAACATGCTCTGCATTTTGGAGATTCACAGGAAAAAAAGAAAGTACGAGCCTCACGTCGTAAACCATATCTAAGTTGTTTCCACAATCTAGAGTTGTACCTTGGGATGATCTAAGCTGTGTGGTGCTGCTACTAGATGTGGTTGCAAAGACGTACCATCTCTTTATTGTTCAATATAATTTGTGTGTCCAGCTTCTTCACTGGAGAATATGCTGTCAAGGTCTGATTTTATTCCGTTCTGCCAAGGTCATTCACTAGATATCACCTACTCTATCTACCGGTGCATCATCAAACAATTTCATACTTAGATTGTGATCAGTCTGTCCAGGTGAGATGTGTTTCCTTCCTGCTTGCGCCCATGCAGGCAAAGGGTTATGCGGTTTTTCTCTCTGCCAATTTGACTTGTCTTGCAGCATACATAAAGCTGCGATCACACTTACAGTTAGGATCTTTCCACTAAACTCGCTGCTGTGATCACAGCACACCACACTGTATGCAACTGTAATCACAGCAGCTTAATGGAAAGAGACCCTTTGAACCCCTCGTGTTCAGTAGGCTAACACCTGTCAAGCATTGAACAAAATTGTGTAGCCTATGTTGGTTAGCACTAACCTGGATGCTAGCTAGCTTTTTTTGCTGTGAATTCGCACCTAGGTACTGTTAGAGTTTTAAGAGGTTTAGTTATGTATTTCTATAGTGATGGATTTACACCATTGTGATGAAAGTTTATTTTTATTTTTATTTTTTTAAATTTTAGCATTCCCTCTTGCTAAGCTCCTTCATCATCAATGTCACATTGTGATTTCATTTTGACAACTCTAACTTCATCTTTTGCACATTGTTTTCTTTGTGCTTTCTTGTCTTCTACATTTTTATTGTTTCACCCTTAGCTTCTGTTGAGGATTCATCATCCTTGTCATCTTATTTCTCTTTTTTCACATTTTGCTTTTCTTTGAGTTTTGTCATCATTGTCACCTTGTTCATGTTTGTTGGACACATTTTACTTCTTTGATTCGAATTTAGTCATCATTGTCACCTTATTTGCTTTTCGTTTTTTCAAATTTTGTCATCATCACCACATCGTTTTTTTTTCACCCTTTGCACTATGAATTTTTTGAGTTTTGTCATCATCGTTGCCCTATTTGTTTTTGCTTTGTGCTTCGTTTTGAGTTTTGTTGTCATCATTGACCTATTTAATTTTGCTTCATGCTTCATTTTTTGCATTCTTATTTTGTTTTTCATCTTCATGTTGTGGATTCTCCTTTTCTACATTCTTGTTTATGCTGTTGGTTGTTATCTTGATGGTTTGTTCTATCTCATGTATTTAAACTCTACTTTTTTGCTAATAGTAAGTGTGCAATTCAACTTTTGATTTTTGATTTGTGCAAGTTGTTTTTCACCAAAATTCATCATCGTCGTTGTCCACATTGTAAAATTATGTTTGTTTATTCAAATGCACTATTTTTATTTTTGTGTAAAGGGTATTTCTTTTTTGAAATGCCTTTTAATTTGCATTCATTTTGTTTTGTGTTGTTTTTTGGTGCATTCATCACCATTCCATCATTGATACCTTTCATCACTAATCAATTGTCATTTGAAACAAGATATTTTTTCATGTTTTCTTGCTTTGTTTCCATGGACAAAACACATGAAATAATGTTGTCCATGATGGGGTTTATGTTGTTATTCCAAATTGTTGATCATGTGTTTAGTGCACCAATTCATTTTCACTTTATGGATTTAAACTTTTACCACACAAACCCAAATGTTGTTGAAGCTACCATAGGGTTCAAATGACAGATAACAAGCCAATGTGTTTACTTTGCATTTAGGACTATTGTCCTTTTTGGGGTCCTTTTGCCAAAAAAAAATGTTTTCATAAAGAAGAATTTTCAAATGAAATATTTTGAAGCCTTTTTATTTATTGTATTTATATTTGCCCCAATATGTCATATGTTTGTTTAAAATCTATTTATAAAAATACGAATTTTTGAAAGTGCACAAATTTTGCTAGATTTTGTGTTTTGTTTTGAAAATTTGTCATAATTTCAAATCATACCAAAACATGTTAACATTTTGAAGTTTAAATTTATATATTATAAACTACAAATTTTCTTTAAATAACATATATGGGTCCAACCACACTATTAGGAACCACATGTGCCCCTTTTAACCATTACTTTATTCTTAGAATATATATATATATTTTAATATGTCATTAAAAATTATTTTCAAATTGTGCTTTTAGTGTCAAATTATTTTTAAGCTACTTTTATGTAACTTTTAAATAGTGGTTACAAGAGGTTTAAAAACTTTTATACATATTTTTCACCCATTGGATTGATTCTAAATTTTTATGATATGTACATAATGTATTCATAGTACTTTTCGACTATGATTCCCATTGATACGATTAGTATGGTCATTAGTGTGCCACTACTAAAATGTTACTATGAATACATTATGTACATATCATAACATAGTATTGTGCCACATGTCGTAATATTGGACTATCATTAACAATCATAATGGACAATGGAGATCATTATTTTGAAATTTTTTATGTCAAAAAATCTTCATAATGCCATGTGTTAGATTTTAATATATTGATGACAATTAATGACGTTAACATGACATCATGGGTGTAGTTATAATGGAGTTGAATAATAGTTGAAAATGAGTTGTTTTGATTGAATTGCAATTGAGTTGCAATGAGTTGCATCGTATATATGGTGCATTGCGACTTTGCAACTCATGCAACTTGTCCATTAGAACTCACAACGTATAAATACAATGAGTTGCAAGTGTCCTTTGTAACTCAAAAATTGAATTACAATGCTAGTTGCAAAACACCCATTCTTTTCATAGTGAATAAATTGTATTATGAAAATCAAAAGGCCCTTTATGAAAGTAATGTTACTAAATGAAGTTGTTAAACATCCTTTGTTCAAACCAAACTTTGATATTGGAAATCTTTTTGATTCATTTTAGATTTTTCAATATCCATATTATTCAATAAGCACAACTTTCCATGATTCACATGCCATTAAAGTGGCACCACGTAAACAAATGTAATAAGAATTGCAAAAAAATTGACATTTTAACATCAATTTTGGCTCATTTGAGCTCATCCACACCCCACAAAACTTTTGTTCATTGTAACTAGATTTTCATGATTATTATTTGTCAAACTTTTTTGTTGTTGTAAGGTTTAGGCCATAGGGTGAAGTTGAATAACACATGGTTTTTTTTTTTTCCCTCAAAAGTAAAATTATAGTCAAAGGAGCCACCCAAATGAGTGGACTTTCTTTAAAACTACATTTTTGTATGTTTGAAACATTACAAGGGAATCATAATAGTTTGGATTCTTATAATGTTTTGGAATATTTTCCATTGATTGCAAAGTTACATTCTCAAAGCTTGACACAAATCAAAAATGTTTTTGCATGTTCAAATCATTCAAACCTTAAGAGTGGATAGTCCTTGTTTTTTTCAAACATTTTTTTTTTCTACCAAATGTGCACCATTCCTTTTGAAAATTGGAGAGGATTTTAACATTGATGATTAGAAGTGCAAAAGGACTTGAACTAATGAAATTTCTTTTTATAACCCATTTGAACACAATTGGTTCAAAAGTGCCTTTGACCTTGAAAACTATGGATTTTGAAAATGTGGTTATACCAAAAGTTATTCATATATATGTGATAGGGGGCATGAATGCATAATATACATGATATAAAAACAATTTGTAGTCAAAATATATTTATATCTAAAATGTAATGTTAAATGGGGTATCTGAAATACAAAATTTTAAGTTATAAACCAACATAAAATTGACATTTTTCATCTGTAGTCTTTGGAAAAGGACTTTCACCTTGGCGCCCTTGTTTTTTTTATCGTGATTTCACTCTCATTGAATATTTGGAAGGTAAATGGTTGAGAATTTCCAAATGTTAAAGTGTTTTTTTTTAACATTACTAACAATCACAATTTGTTTCATATTTAAAGTAGAACACTAAAAATTAAAGAGTAACACTACTAGAAATCTTGTTGTTTGCATTCACCTCACTTGCAACTAAAAATAAAAGTCATCTAAAAGTCACGAACCATTATGAATAGTCATTTTTGAAACTATTTAAAAAAATTGGATGGGTTTTGGTCTATTATACAACTAGGTTGTGATTATAACTTGCTTTGAATCTTTCCATTAGGTGATTTTTCATAAGATTTTTGTATTTTTTACAACATTGTATAGATGATTAATCACATAGGCAACCAAAATAGTTACATTAGGTTAGGTACGTTACCTATCTACCTACCTTTATAACCTACCTACATAATAAATCCATAATATGTAGTACTTAGTATGTACCTAGGTTAGGTTGTAGTTCTTAGTAACTATATTAGATAGTAGATAATATATACCTAAGGTGGGGCATAATATTTAATAAGTGATACCTACTACCTTGTAGGTACAAAGTTAATACCTAATTATAAGTAAAACCTCTACCTAATAATTAGGTGATTATTAAACCTATTAAGTACTTAGGGTAGGATGTAATACCTAGTAGGTGGGTATATTGACCAATATTGACCACTTGCAACATCATTGCAACTCAATTTTTACAGCATGGGTGTTATTAGACAAGTTGAATGAATTGTAGCAAACACAATTCACCATATGTGGAATTGTATACATATGTAATTTATGCAACTCAATTGCAATTATGTAGGAACAACTATTATGCAACTCCAATTCAACCAATTTGTAATTATTATTGTAACATCATGTTGATGTTGCTTTTCATCCATCCATCAATGATGAACTTTGTTAATTTTTGTTGCAACTCTTTGGAACTGAAGGTGTGGTGGAAACACATTAATAACTACAATTAATTGGCAACTATAGGACAATTCACATTGGCACATGGTAGTACTTTGTGTACTTGCAATATACCCAATTTGCAAATGGCAACTAAATGATTACTATGGAATAACTATTAGGTAGGTTCATCTATTGATAAACGTAATGCTTGTTTGATTTTTATTCATTGATCAAAAAACCTAATGTTGCATGATTTTTCATTGATCCATTTACAAGCCTAATGCTTGTGTGATTTTTTATTCATCCATTAATAAACAAAGTCTATTATTGTCCTTTGTAGTTAGGTGTTTAGTTATGGCCTCCAAAAGTAGTTGTATGGCAGTTGATTTTAGTAGTATTAAATGACTAAATCACAACTTATAGTACAAATGAGTAGATTTTGCATACACATTATCATTGTCATTATCACATTATGATAAATAGTGTATAATTACATTCCATCACTATTTATAAACATGAAATTGATTTGAAATTGTATGCATTGGCATTCAAGGTTGGAAAATGCATTACAAAAACATTTAATTTTTTTATATTGAATACTATAAATCTAAATATATTGCCCAAATTATTTATAACTACAATTATCTTTTACCTAAACAAAAGGCCCTCATAAAGATGATGAACCACAACAATCAAATATTGTCATCTAAAACACTATGTTTTTATGAATTAATGTTTTATTTAGTTTTGTTGAAATGGAGTTTGAGCCATAATTTCTTCATTCCACCTTGTCTCGAAATTTTCCATATTATGATATTCAACTTCACATGTGCAATGAGATCAATAACATTTACATAACATTGTAAGTGCAAAAGGTATATAAATGTTAATCCTTTTAATTTAAATAAAACTAACTTACAACTGCATTTCCATTTCCATTATTTATTTATCATTAAAATGCAACATACATAACATTGATATAAACTAAACTACAATCAACTACACTTCGATGCAATGGTGGGTTTTCAAAATAAAATGTATCACATACTTGGAGTATGGAGGTTATAGTTCACCATATTTGGTCTATTGTTGTCACCTTTGTTCTTTTGGAATCTGTCTTTTTGCATGTGTTGGTTTAGATTATTACACAACAAACAACAACACATTTGATGACATAGTTATTAGCAACCTAACCAAATTATACAACATTACATGTGCATGTTCTTATATGCAAAACTATATATTTTCAAACAAAAACAACATTTTATTTTTGAAAACCTTTACATTATATGCACAACTTTGATTTTGATGGATTTAAACATTATCAAAGTTCAACCTTATAACACAAGAACAACAAAAGTCATCATAAATGCACAAAAATAACATGTGTGTTTGAATAAACTAGTTTTATTTCAATTCCATCTTCCATCTCAAAAATCCAAATGTTGAAACACATAAACAAAACATGATTTTCATAAAAAACAGTCCACCTTTCACAAATCCTTCATCATTATAAATTACTTTTACAAGTCAACTTTGAAAGAAAATGAATTTTTTTTCACACCATTTTTTAATATATATAAATAAATATCTTATGAAACATAAATCATGAACCTTCAACTTCCAAGAACAAGAAGAAGAACCTTCAACCTTCAAGTTTTCTAAATAAACAAAAAACTTGTAAAAACCTTTTAACTTTACTTCTAATTTGGAAAAACAAAAACCTTAATTATGTAGCACAAGATATGATAATTGCATCACCAAAACCTTTTATTTTTTAATTCATTTTAAGTTTTTTGAAAATAGGCGTAAATGCATGAGGTCATTAATGAAAAGAGGGAATTTTTAAAATTTTATTACCATGTGTCATTTGGTTAAAGGTTTTTTACACAAATTTCATATTTTCAAATTTCAGATTCCAAGTTGAAATCTAGTTGCATACTAGTTGTTCATAATGATCATGTGGTTGAATTGGTTAATTTGGTTACTTTGGTTTACATGTTTACTCTATGTTAATTGTTAAAATGAAAAAAAACTATTTTTTGCAATTCATTTTGATTTTTTTTAATAATTATAGGCATAGGCACATGATTGGTTTGAAGGATTTGTGATGCCCCCCAAACTCTAAGAAAGATGCAAATGCAAGTCCCAAAATGAAAATAATGAAAGGAGAAAGAGTTGGGGCATGTGTTTTAGTTCATAACACTTTTAAGGTAAAAAAGGCGTGCTGGAGCTTCAAGATGAAGACTAGGACAAATGACAAGCATGTTGATTATTCATATCAATCTGCATAGATTAAACAACAAATTGGTTAGTGCATAGTTGGAACATTTTTGGTGCACAAACGAACCATGGGCATACACGGATTCATAAGATTCACCATGGCCCGGACTTGGGGGGAGCCACCACCTTCCCCCTTATAGTATTCTTTATGGCTTGCCGTAAAAGCTACACCCAAATGATGTTTTTTTTTAAATTGGAACTTTCACCTTTTTGGATGCCCATAACTTTTTATGCAGACCTTTGATTGAGGTGAGGTTTAAACAAAGTTATAGTCCTCATTGAGATCTTTCCAACAATATGTGAAATTCTTCCTACACTCACATACTCAAAGCGATTCCCAACTTTTAATGGTCGGAAATCAAATTGACACTTTAAATTTTTGACTTTTCTTTCAACCATCACTTGTGTCATAAGTATTCAATGGATAATATAAGCCCATTTTAGACATCTACATTTTAAGAGCTTTCCAGTAGTATAAAGAAGTCCTTAATCTAATGAGTTTTGACCCTTCAAACCGTTTTTTGAAGATTTGAGAATCCATTAAGACTTTAACTCCCAAAGTGGAAGTCCACTTGGGAGTGTGTGGGTTCATTCTTTCACGCTCTCCCACACTTTCGAAAATGTGAATGTGACTCCCAAGTTGCACTCTTGGCACACACCTTTCCATGCCCTTGCTTTGGTTGCAAACTTAACGTAAGGATCGTGACAAATTGGCCCTTGTCAATGAAGCAATTAAATGTTTAGGGTATAAGACATCAAGGTATATAAAGGAAAATTCATATGTACACTTTAATTGAAGTTGTAATACAATATACACATTACTTTTAATTTCATTTTAAAAGTAGACTTGTATGTTCAATGAATTCTATGGTTTAACATGCTTATAGGGTGATATGTTGTGAATTGCAATGTAGTGGAAAACTAGTAATAAAATAGTTGAAGAATAATTTAAAATAATGAAAAAAAATACTTATATAATGACAACATAATGGCACAATTAGTTGTATCAATGGGAATCATAGTTGATAATTAGTTACAAACAAGTTGAAAGTGCCAAATCTAATGGGTAGTGAAAATGCATACATGTGGCATGATCAAGGTTGTACATTACTTGTAAAGTAATTGTTATGGGTATTACATTTTCTTTAGTTGTAATGTAGTCGCCACATGCTACTAAAGTGCAAATTGCTACAAAGTCAAACATGGTCAATTACAATTATGTCTATGGTGTGTACATTTATAGATGTCCATTTTGTAACTAATTTGCAATTATAGTACAACTCTTTGATTTCTACCTTGGCATTTTATTTATTAATTCCTTGTATTTCCATGGGACAATTGTAACGTAGTTCTATATATAGTTGTTTTGGCACTCCAGTTGTAGGGTAGTTTAGTTGTTATGAACATGATTTCTCATATTGTTGTTGAACTATAACATTTGTAATGTTTTCATTGTTGTTGGTAGTAGCTTAGCGGATTTACCATGTCCTTATTAAGTTTCTAATCAAATTGTTGAGGGTTCAAATCATGTTTGTTTTGAAATGTTGATGTCGTTTTTTAAGAATATTTTCTTGGGTTTGTATTTTGGTTCTCCTCCAACACCAAACTTTTGGCATTGATGCAATCAAAAGATTGCATCAACATCTTAGTCCCCTTATATTTCATTTCAACCATGGTTTTAAAACAAAATAATAAGTCCTCTTCACCTTAATACTTCCAATAGATTGAATACTTCATGTTTTGTGAAATTGTGCTTTAACATTGTTGACAAGATTTGGTGTTGGTAGATTAATTCTTAATGAACTTTAATAACTTGAATATTTTTGTTATCTTTTTCATGTTTCATTTGGGGAATGATGTAATAAGATTTGTCAAACCTAGAAGAATGTGCATTAGGAATCTAAAAAAACCATTGTATTTTGCTTTTATTCAAAATTCATGGTTGCACAAGGGGAAAAATGTAGTTAGTGGTGGTTGAACTAAATTTTCTTTGCACTAAATGTTTTGTCTTATTAAAAATTTCCATCTAGTTTAAATTAGTTGGGTCTTTTGAATTGTCATTCAAGTTTCATATATGGCTTCATTGAAGGTGAGCCTAGATGATCTATAAATGCACAATTTGCATCATCCATAATTTTTAAAATGTGAAGTGGGTTGAATATAGGCCTTGTGCCAGTAAATCTTGCATTCATGTTATAAAAGCCTCCCCCAAAGCTTGCAAAATTCGTAGAAGTTATATTTATAATGTTTATGGACCAATAGTTTTTGTTGTGTTTGATGTTTACCATGTAATCATAAGTCTTTTTGAAATATCATGATATATAGAGCTCCATTTGTTTTCGCAAGTTGGGTCATTTTTAAGGTGATCAATTGAACGTAAAATCATCACTTGCACATTAAAATAGATTCTTCCATTTTGTAATTGCCTTTTCAAACTAGTTTCATCCATCAACTTTATTAAGATTTGTAACATGTTACTCCTTCTTAGCTTTGACAAGAGGTAGATTATTGCCTTGCTCCCAATTTGGTTGGTGTAATTTCATGGCTTGAGCCTCAACATTGGAACATGAAGATTAAAGTTTGTTCATACCCACCTTCATACCTTTACCTTTTTTTTCTTACATTGGAACAACTACATAATCAATGGGATATAAGTTGCCCATGAAAATGTTTGGAAAACAAGAGGTATGATTGTTCTCCATGGGTGAAAACACACTAAGGGTGAGCCGCTTTTGTTCAAAAAAGGTGATGTATAATAAGTATTATAGTACATAGTAAATTAAAATCTTGATGGCATCCTTTGGTTATCCTAAACACAAGTAAAAAGTTTTAGAATTTGCACAACAACATTTTTGAATTCAAAGCTCATTTTGAGTCAAAATTAATTTTGATCCAACGGTTAGATGAGTAAGATTGGATAAAATCAATGTACATAAAATATATAACTTACAATTTTTTAGCAGCCATAGGGCTTCACGTTTATGATTCATGAAACATTACCAAATAAAAGAAAATTGAAAAAATAATGCAATGCCCATTTATAAAATCTCCTCCTTTTTCATATGGTAATGGTTTTTTCCTAAAAATAAATTATTATTATGCATTCATTATTAAACAAATGCAAAAAAACACATTCTTTGAACGAAATTTCATCCAAAAATTTAAAAAGTTTAAATTGTCATATATTTAACTAATGTATATCAATATCATATGTGACAAAACAATTGAGCCAAAAATTCCATCCACAACCTTAGTTTTGAAATATATATTCAAAATTTCAAATTCTGTGATAGGTATTATTTTGTCATGAATATATTTTAAGGCCTTTAAGGCGTACCACACAACAAAAAAGGCTTAGTCCTTATTGCAATTTTTTTTAACCTTGTATTTTGATCCCATAAAAAATAATGAATCAAAAGTTGTCAAAAATTTTAGAAGGATTATATTTTAGATTATTACAATTTTAGATTCCATCATGGTCATCCATAAATGTGTCTTTACATGGTATAAAAAGACTAGGTTAAAAAGACAAAAAAGGGTGATGGTATGACAAGATTTGGTACACTTTAAAAGAATTTGCACCTTCTGGATATGTTCAATTTCTTCAATTTGTTTGTTGGATTTTTCAAAAAAATTGATTAGATGAAGTCTAAAAGCTAATCAAATATACTTAAAACAAGCAAAAATAATCTAAGATATGGTGTCCATACATTACCAAAAAAATTAATTGAAGAAAGATATACATATATGGCTACAATTTGGGGGGGGGCTTAATGTGCTTTCACCCCATCTACCTACCATATACATGTATCAAGATAAAATATTATTTATGTGTAATTTCTATGTTTCAATTTTTTTGCAAATTCTATTCATTACAAGGGATTTGCATATTAACAATTGGTTTTTTTAGTTGTAAATGCCACATGTGATTACAAATTTCTCTAGTTGCCTTTGACAAGTCACAAAAGACATGATGTGGCACATAGTGAAGTTGTAACCAACACAAACTTTTCATCCATTAACATTCAACCAACATGGCATGGTCATTTAAAATTGGATTTTATGATTAAAATTTGTACTCACATAGGCTTATGTGGCACAACCATTTGTGATTAGTTTTATGACTAAAATGTGGAGATACCTAAGTCTTTTGACAATTGAAATGTTGACACATGGTAACCTCCAAGTTGAACAAATGGCACCATATGGCTTACCTAGGTTAGTTTATATAGGTTAAAAACATGGACTAAAAAACCGAAGTGACTTAAGATAGACACCTTATTTTAAACTAGGCATTTAAACTACCTAACCTATGCTACCTAGGTTACCTAAGGTTGTTAAACTACCTAGGGGCTACAAAAGGCTATTGAGGTTATTTAAGTTACCTAGGGGCTACGAAAGGCTATTAAAGTTACCTAAGCTACCTAGGGGTGCTAGGGTACTTAAGGATTACCAAAGGGTTTTTAAAGTGGCCTAGGGGTGTACTTAGAAATTATTTAATTTATTTACAAGAAGTCTAAATTACATATGCTATTTAAAGGTTACTTAAGGGTTGTTTCGACTAATTAGGGTAACTATAGTACTTAGGGGTTGCATGTGGGAGTTGTTTAGATTAACTAAGGTATTTATGGGTCTACTTAAAAGGCTATGTAAACTACCTAGGCTACATAAACTACCTAAGGCTTGCCTAAATTACTTAAGGTACCTAGGGGCATACTTGGGGGCTACTTAAACTATTTGGGGTATGTAAAGGTTGCTTGGTGAAAAACACATTATGGTGGCCCAAAAATGTTGTCACAAATATTGTATTTCAAAACTATGCAACTTTCAACTTCCACCAAGCTAATATTAAAAGAGGTTTTCATAAATTATACTCAAAATAAAGTAGTTCAATTGCCAAGTAATGAAATTGTTAAAAGAAATTACATTTTTTAATACATATTGATTGATTAAAGAGTATATTTGTGAGAAAATATATGTTGTCACAATCTACTACAAAGTGGAAATATACTTTTAAAATTATTCAAATAATTGCAAAACTTGATGAAGTATTTGGTCATATATTGAGTATGAATTGATTATACAATTTCAATTTCAATTGAAAAGTTTGACTCATGTGATTTCACAAAAAACATTTGGACAAGTTTTTCATTCAAATGAACATAAGTGTGTTGAAAAAAAACATTTTGTTGAAAATTTATTTTCATTTGAAAGATGACAAGAATTATGTTGGAGGCCTTTGTATCAAAATCCATTTTATATGTTTAGCAAAATGCTAAATGAAATCAAAGAAAAATTTCCCCCAAAATAATACAAAAATACCAAAAAATAGTACATTTTCTTGCTTAAAGTGGTCCCCTATAGTGTGTTGTCACCCTACTTAGATTACTTAGGGTACCTAAGGGCTACTTAGTCTTCATTTATGTGTAAGCTAACATAACATGTTGCATGCACTAACTTGCTATTAGCACATGTACATTTGCAGCTATGATATATATAGTCATAATTCAAGTGAATAAGATGTCATTTATTGTCTATTCACCTATGAACCACATTATTAATCACAAAAACAACTAAGTTTTCATCTATTTTTGGACACCATCAATTGTGGATAATATGAAAGCACTTTTCATCTTCATTTTCATCCAAACTAATAATAGTCACAAATCATAGTTATATCTACAACTTAAAGCCATTTTGTAGTTGAATATGTAACTACAAGTCATTTTTACCATGTGCCATGGAGGACGATTGAAACAATAGTTGTAAAAAAGTCACAAACACATGTGTTGGTATGGACATGATGTAACCAAACAGAGAGGGTGTAAGACCAAACAACAAACCGGACGATCTGATGCACCTACACAAAATTGAGTTTTCTGCGATTCTGACACCAAGCAACACCTTCTGATCTTTTCTCTCCTACACCTGCTGATCTTCACACAAACGCCACTTATGCTTACAAAACCAACAGATTCTGATCATCAAATCTGAAGCTTTCATCTTCATTCATAAAGTCCAGAGAGTACAAGCATACTTGCTGCAGTGCATTCATCAAAGACAAAAGAACTTGGCTCCATCCCTTCTCAGCTATTCCTACAAATCATTCATGGCTGTCCAGCTAAGTTGTTGGCGCAGCGGAGAATTTTCAACAACCAGCCAAAGCTAGAAAACCTTCTCGATTATCTAGTCGTGCATCTCTATACTCATATACCACGATCTGAATTACATTCTCGTCCTCAACCCATTAAGTCTCCAAAAATTTCCTCCGATCCTTTTTGGCCTTCTATCTTCCCTCTTCTCCTTCCACCAACGTTCCATCCACTCCCTTCATTAATGTAGCTCCACTCCATCATAATCCGCGCTACCTCACTCGCGCGTGATTCGATTTCACATCGTATCCAAAAGCAGCCGCCATGCATTCTTTGCATCAGTAATGGAGAGATTCGCGCAGCCAGAAACACTGACAGCTACAAAATTAACTCAACCAACAGGTCATGTTCACACTAGCATTAGTGACCTATTGTCCGGTCACATATGTAACCCCTTTGTTCTTTAAAAAGTTGAGTCCCTCAACTTCATCTACTCTTGCAGAACGTGATAGATCTGAAGATCTCTACGAGGCCTTTCCCATTGGTGTCCATCTGCATCCTGGACGATGCACATTCGACTACCCTATTTAAAATCAAAGTTCCCCTTCCCATCTGCGTGCCCAATGAATTGATATGGACCTTCCCAGCTTGCAACCAAGGCTCTCTTCCTTCCTGGTTTCTTCATTTTGACCATCGTTTCACTTGCAACAAGACCTTCAAAAGTATGCTTACCTTTTCTGCCACCATAGGTCTTCTTTTGTTTCTTCTGGGCCTGTTCCACATTAAGCAAAACATTTTCGTGGATGCTTACTATAAGCTTCACCTTCTGTAGAAATTGTGCTGCAGTAACTTCAATATCAACATCATCATCAGTCGTAACAGTTAGACCATGCAGGTAATTGTCTGCCCTAAGACGTGGTGTTTGACCTGTCAGAATCATGAAGGCTGAAAACTTGGTGCTAGCCTGTATCCCACATCTGTACCCAAACAATATCTTAGCCAGATGCTCGTCCCAACAGTCTATGCTTTCTGACGTGGTAGTAAGAACGGTAATGTCGTGTTTGATGGTCTTAATCAATCGCTTCGCCATCCCATTACACTGAGGCCACCGAGGTGCAGTGTGCTGGTGCTGGATGCCGTAGTCCTTGCATAGAACATCGAACTCTGCAGCCCATTCCCCACCATTGTTAGTGGGCACAAACTTAGGGACTCCATACCTGCATATTATGTCATCTTCCAGAAACCTAGCCGTAGTCTTAGCACCGTGATCTGCAACTGCCTTTGCCTCGCACCATTTGGAATAGTGGTCGATTGCCACCAGTATGTACTTGTTTCCTGACTTGGTTTTAGGCAATGGTCCTGTAGTGTCCATAGCCACTCTATGAAACAGATCACAAATGGGTATGCTCTTCAACTCCTCATCTTCAGAGCGTATATTCCCCACCCTTCTCACCATCTGACACTGTTGGCATATCTTTACCACAGTCTTCACATCCTCAGTCCGATTATGCCAAAAGTACCTCTTGCATATCTCAGCCAGAGTCCTTTCTTCTCCAGAATGCCCTAGGTCTTTGTGCATTCAGACTACTAGTCCCATACGGTCTTCTGGCCTTAGTACAAGTAAGCCCTTGAAATAAAGTGATTGATCCTGCCAGTGGTAGTTCGATATCCTCTTCTTTGCACTCTTAAACTCCACAGGATCAACAGTGTTTGGCAACATGCCCCCTTGTAGTAAATCCATACAGGTCATATCCTCCCATATATCTTGGTGCGTTGTGCTTGCGCCCCATTCGTCCTCCTCATCCGAACCTGCAGCAACCAAGTCACATTCACCAGATTCAAACAGTCGTTGAGCGGCCAACACTAGCTCTAGTTGCTATTGCCTGTCATAGCACTGGGGTCTCCTCCTCTTTAGCACCACTCTCACATCTTCGTCTTGCACAAGCTCATTCCCCTTTGCAGTTTTTGCCTCACATGGCACAAACTCCTTGGCCTGGTCCTCTTCTGATACAACGTCAACCATATATAGCTGTTGGTTACTAACATGGTCACAATACACATGATGTTGTACACACTCGCTGTCCTTTCTTCTGATGCCGAGCCATTTTGTTTCTTCGCCAGTCCGAACAAAGAAAGTCTCCCCTTCTCTTTTAGTCAGTCGGTGGACTTCCAATGTCTTGGATTTCTTCACTGAAGTCATCATCATCTGAGGCCTGCCCTATTGGATTTCTGCTCAAAGCATTTGCATTCGTATGTCTCAAACCTGGTCGATGCAGGATCTTGAAGCTGAAATCCTGCAGCATATCAATCCATTTGCCTCTCCTGCCATGTGCGTCTGACACCGTCGCCAACCATTCTAGTGGCTTATGGTCTGTTCGCAAAATAAAATGGTTTCTGTGTAGATATTGCCTAAAATGCATGATGCCCCAGATCAATGCATAGCACTCCCTTTCCATGGGGTGAAATTTCCTTTGTGCCACCGTCAAACCTTTGCTGGCATACGCCACTACTTTTTCGAACCTACCCTTCTTCTGTGACAGGATAGCACTAACACCTTTTGTTGACCAATCCACATCGAGGCAGGATGGCCTTTTGAAGTCTAGACGTACCAATATGGGAGCATCAACAAGTGCTCTCTTCAGAGAATCAAACGCTTGCTGGCAATCTTGATTCCATACAAACGCAACGTCTTTCTTCGTCAATTCAAACAACAGACCAGCCAACCTTGAATACCTTCGTACATACTTTCGGTAGTACCCTGTCAGTCCCAGGAAAGACCTGACACTAGTGACCGTCGTCGGTTTTGGAAAACGTAACACTGCGTCAATTTTCTTAGGATCTAGCTTAGCACCTTCCTTACTGACCACATAGCCCAAGAACACGATACTCTCAGCAGCGAAACAACATTTGCCTGGGTTCAGCTTCAAGTTCATTTCCCTGAGCTTGGAGAGTACAGCTTCCAAGTGTCGCAGATGGTCTTCCCAATTTTCACTGTGGACATTGAGATCATCCACAAACACCTTCAGGAACTTGTCTCCCAATTCCTTGAAAACTAGCGACATTGTTCTCGTGAAAGTGCTGGTCGCATTCTTGAGACCGAAAGGCATAACTGTCCAGTCATACAGTCCAGTCTTGGTAACCAATGCTGTTTTCTTCATATCTTCAAGAGCCATACGAATTTGCCAGAATCCTGACTGCAAATCTAGTGTAGTAAACCAAGCGGATTTCCCCAGCTGGGAAATCACATCGTCAACAAGAGGCATGGGGAACGAATCGCGCCGGGTCTGTAAATTGAGTGGTCGGTAATCTCCACAGAATCGCCTACTCCCGTCCTTCTTCACTGGCAGGGTCACACGACAGGCGTACTCCGAATCACTCGGCTTCATTTTACCCAACTCCACTAACACGTCAATCTGTCTCTTCACCTCTGCTTCCTCCTAGTATGATAATCGACCAGGAGCTACCTTGCAAGGTGGAAATCCTTGTGTGTCTATGGAGTGTTCTCCAACAGTACAACAACCTAGCTCTCCTTTGTTCCAAGCGAACACATCCTGATATCGCTCTAACACTCCCCAAAGTTGTTGTCCCTTCTTCTCATCCAAATTCTGATCAACTCGAATCTTTTGGCAAATTTCTTCCCACCTTGAACTTGCCTTCCGGTTGTTCGATAACGCCAATTGCTCTTTGAAGTTGTTATGAGAGTCAGCAGTGTCCATTTGCTGGACTTGTAGTAGTACAGGTACTTCTGCGTAATTCGTGGCTTCAGGGGGAGCCTGTTTTCCTTGTTCTACATCAGAAACCCACTTGATCCAATCGGCATAGTCGTCCGCATCTGTGATTTCCTCTTTCATGAAATCATCAGCTTGCTCTTGCAACGTTAGCTGCAACATTTGTTGTGGTCCTTCCAACAATACCAAATCCTCAAGTTCGGTGTTTCCGAACTTAGACTCGTCAGCAACTAGCTCCACCAGTTGAAGCTCACCTTCACGATCCTCATCTGTATCAGAGTCCGAATCTGATACTAGTGCATCCATCCGTCCAGTTGTAATGTGCTCACACAAAGATGGCTGTTTGACGATCGCATCCAAATTTCCATCAAGATGCATGTTTCCCAGAGCAGCAGCAACTTCTTGTATCAAAGTCTCCGAGTTCATTTTCTGTAGCATGTTTACCATGGTCAATGGTAATACTTCCACCTTGGTTCCTAGTCCGTGCCTCACTTGGATCAACCCTCGGTCCACATCAACAATTGCTCCAATTTTGATCAAAAGATCAAGCCCAAGTAGTACGTCATAGCTGTCCTTGTCCACCACCATGAACGTCATGGTGCACTGCACACCTCCAACCTTGACCGGTACTTCATCAATTTGACCTGTGTGACAACTCCTGATGCGGTCTTGTAAGTTTCAGATCTAGAAACCAAGTGCATTAGTCCTAATTCTCGAACTACTGCAGCTACCATGACAGACATCGACACTCCAGTGTCTACAAGTCCCTCCACCATATAGCTATTTACTTGCACTGATAAGTGGAGTGTTTTATTCCTATGTGTTTTGTTGATGCAGATTCGTCTAAACGTTGGAGTTGTTGAAACCATAGACACCTGATTGTTCGCAGCTTCTGCATCCTTTTTCTGCCTAACGACTTTTACTTGATTTTCTAGGTGCTCTAATTCTCCCGGTATCATCAGCACTGTTTCCATGGGTGTCAGTGAAACTTTTCTTCTAATGAAATGGGATAGAATTTTTGACCTGACAAAATTCTCACGATTCATTCCTGTGCCCTGTCCTTCAGGTTCAGGAGATGGTTCAGTGCTTGCCGGTGCCACTTTGACAGGCATTCTTCTCCTGGGTACCCGAGTGTATGAAAATATGTTCTCATTCCCACACAACTTGTTGAGTTGCTACAGAGTTGCTTCTTCGTCATTCAACAATACTTCCTGGAAGTTTGTTGTTCCAGAATGTGACTTCCCATCCTTGGGTTTCTTCCAACACCTGTCCTCTAAGTGTCCTAGACCTGAACAAAAAGAACATTTTATCCCACAATTTTCTGTCCTATGAGACATGCCACATTTGGCGCATTTTGGCCGTGGTTCATTCAATTTCGGACATGCAGTGGCTATATGGTCTTTTCCCTTACAGATCTGGCACCTTCCAAACGTGGTGGAAGAGGATGATGCGATAGGATTCGGCACATTCCCCTTCAAGAAATTAATGAATGTATTGTTTAAAGCAGTAACCTGCTTTTCCATCATCATCTTTACAACTCCCTCTTCTTGCTCTTCTTTCAGGGGTTCAAATGGAGCCTCTCCAAGCTCACCTAGTACTCTTTCGAGCTCAGTGGCAGCATTCACCAGCTCTTCAATGTCAGTGAACGTCCTCACCACACATAATTTTCGAATTTCAGGCCTTAATCTGGCAAAAAACCTTCTCCTTTGTTCGGCGTCTTGTATCCTTCCCCTCTGGAACAATTTATCAAGACATTCAAAATATTTTTGAACCCTCTCCTTGGGTTCTTGCTTGATGGCATCAAGCTTCATCCTGATGTCATCGGCATCCACATTTCCATACTTCTGCACGATCAGAGTTTTCAACTCAGGCCAATCGGCTGGTGCTGGTTGCATCCTCTTGAACCACTCCTTTGCTCTACCCTTTAGATTCAACTTTGCGATCTTGAAAAGCTTGTCCGCATTCAGATCGCGCACCTCAGCTGCCATGGTGAACCTCTCTGCCCAGTCATTGACGTCCTCATGGTCTCTTCCCCAGAACAATTCATCCATCCCCTGGGGACTGGTCATCTTGCAAACGTTCAATTTTACACCAAAATTGCAACACTTTCTACTATACACTCGACCTTAGGCCACAATCGGTGGCCACAGCACCAAACAACTTTATAGTTTATTCTGTTCGTTTTGGATTTTGAGAAGAACAAATGTTATACGATTCAATCTGCGAATTGAGACTGATCTCCTTCTGCTACTGGTCTCAAAGGTGCAAAATTAGATGGAAAAATGGAAAAACTTTGCTCATCTGTGGATTCTAATTAGAACTGCCACTTTCCTTTTGAATTGTGCCATATTCTCCAATTGATGACACGAGATCTCGATCCACCGTGTTCCACCCTGACAAGATGATCTCCAACCTAGAACAAATCTTCCACACTAGGGATGTAGAATCTGGTGAAATGGTTAGGTGACACAGCAGACTTAGGAACCCAAATGTCTCCTAACCTAGGCACACTACGCTACCTCTCGGCAAATAAAAGCGTTACTCTACGCAAGGTACGAGGTGCAGTAGTATTGCGTCTGTAGCTCTGAGATTGACACCCATCCCCTTACTCCATCTCTCACCTTTAACCAAACCTTAGCGCGTGTATACAAACCACTGTTAACTACTTCTACTGCTATGTCTCCGACTCGAGCTTCTTCTGGATCTATTCCCACAAGCATTACCACTCCAAAACCCAGTAAACGCAGGACTATTGCTCCTCTCTGTGGTCCCCCTTGAGTGGTCAGATAATCAAACCTATTAACGATTTGTTGTTCATGGATCTCTTGTGTTAATTCTTCTACTCCAACCTCATTTGCACTAGGCGTAGACATGATACCTCAATTATCATTATTAGCTAAACATCCACAGGTTCTACCGTAACTATCAGATCTGAATTTGCTCAGATACCAAAAGAGAGGGTGTAAAACCAAACAACAAACTGGACGATCTGATGCACCTACACAAAATTGAGTTTTTTGCGATTCTAACACCAAGCAACACCTTCTGATCTTTTCTCTCCTACACCTGCTGATCTTCACACATACGCCACTTATGCTTACAAAACCAACATATTCTGATCATCGAATCTGAAGCTTTCATCTTCATTCATAAAAGTCCAGAGAGTACAAGCATACTTGCTGCAGTGCATTCATCAAAGACAAAAGAACTTGGTTCCATCCCTTCTCAACTATTCCTACAAATCACTCATGGCTGTCCAGCTAGGTTGTTGGCGCAACGAAGAATTTTCAACAACCAGCCAGAGCTAGAAAACCTTCTCGACTATCTAGTCGTGCATCTCTATACTCATCTACCACGATCTGAACTACACTCTCGTCCTCAGCCCACTAAGTCTCCAAAAATTTCCTCCGATCCTTTTTGGCCTTCTATCTTGCCTCCTCTCCTTCCGCCGGTGTTCCATCCACTCCCCTCATCAATGTAGCTCCACTCCGTCATAATCCGCGCCGCTTCACTCGCACGCAATCCGATTTCACATCGTATCTAGAAGCAGCTGCCATGCATTCTATGCATCAGTAATGGAGAGATCCACGTAGCCAGAAAAGTAATGGAGAGATCCGCGCAACCAGAAACACTGACGGCTACAAAATTAACTCAACCAATAGGTCATGTTCACACTAGCATTAGTGACCTATTGTCCGGTCACAATGATTCCTTATAGTGATTGTTCGAAATTTGGAGATGTATTAAGTGTCAAAAGCAAATGTGTCTTCATGTGTCCCATACATTGAAAGTCAAATTTAAAAAGGCTAAGGATATCTAAGTTTTAAGAAATTTGACATAATATTAGAAAGGTCTTGACACAAGATATATGAAAAATGGTGGCACATATTCCATTTGGTTAGGTTTGGTGGTAGTTATGAAGTTTTAAAGTTGCAAGACATTTTTATGTCTTGATTACAAGAAGGAATCTTGGGAGTCTTGACAAATTCTCCATTCCCATGATGTAATCCCCATCAATACTTACAAAATATACTATAGGCCTTAACTAACACTTTTCATGTAGTGGTTTAATGCATGTATTGAAGTCCATGTGAATTTGTGATGAGTTTAAAACCCAAATTTGGCTCCAATAATTACATTTAATGCCCTTTTAAAAAATTCTCAATTCTATTTAGTTAAAAAAAGTGAGAGGTGTCCATGGATGTAATCACATTAATAGGAGCCACAAATGGAACCAATGATTGGTTTTTCATGTTTTCATGTAAACAATTATACTAAATTTGTTGGAAGTCTTTAATGTGTTAAAATAAAAACATTTTCAATAAATCATATGAACATGTGAATGAATAAATAATGAGTACAAAATACTCAATTATTTTTTTAAGCACTACATAACTAATGTTTTCACTAGCATTTTCATTTTAAAAAAAATTATTTCAAATGTTTTCAAAATGACGTAATCATATTTAATAATTATTTGCACATGTGCATAAGAATACAATTTGATTTTCTTTTCATAAATATTTTTAATCCATCACTTTCCATTATTAATCATAATTCAACACATCATCTTAACAAATAACCCATTGCTTTCACATTAGTGGCCCAAGTACATGACCTTGGCTCCTACATTTAATATGGACCTTCATCAAACATGTTAATTTGTCCTAGACATGTCCCAAATTTTTGTCCCATTGTTGTGGTTTTACAAAGACTTGAAGGAGTTTGCCACATTAAAAAACAAAAAAAAACTCAATGAGTCCAAAAAAAGAAGCCATACTTGCCATTTGGAGGTGTGGACACTATTTAAAATTATAACTTGTTCTTTTAAAATTTTTTTGAGGCAACTTAAAGCCTTTTTATTGCTCGATTATTTTTTTTCCAATTTTTTTTCTTTTCTTTGTTTGTCACAATTCACCTTGGGGGGGGGGGGGTGGGGCTTTGGTCCAAACTCTAAATACGTTTTTAAAA
>Ga0116227_10000721_pt1 | contig 67237 bp, 56 predicted proteins | sample S1TSphgellanicum_FD_89693 | JGI IMG/M metagenome (GOLD analysis project Ga0116227, IMG submission 89693) | Host-associated microbial communities from peat moss isolated from Minnesota, USA - S1T2_Fb - Sphagnum magellanicum MG | ecosystem: Host-associated > Plants > Peat moss > Unclassified...
GAAGGATTAAACAAAATTATTTTGTGTCTGGGGTTCCTAATTTTGAAAAAGACCTTTTATTCCAATTCCTTCTTGTTTTAAATTTTTTTTGACACCTTTGGTTTTAATTTTGGCTTTAAATTTTTTTTTTTTTTTTTTGATGGCATCTTTGGTCTGACTCCATGCAAGTCTGAAATATAATTATTTTAATTTGTAAAGCAATTCTTGGGAAAACCCACAAACCTAATGTGGTTTGAAAACCAAGTCCAATTCCATCTACACACTATACATAACCCATCACCCATCAATGAAAATTATGTTATATGACCAATAAAAACATGGCCACATGGCTAATAAAGTAGAACCAAAGTGGTACAATTCGAAAAATGCCAAATTAATATTGTAATATGTGGGCGGGTTTGACACACAAGTGTCAAATAATTCATGTGAGTTTTTAATTTTGGAAATTTTGACATATAACAAATTTATATCTTAAATTCTAACTCAACTTTAGAGTTCTCTTTCTTGTCTTTGTGGTTTAGTGTGTGCACAACTAATGTGCTCATCTGCACTAGGCCAGGGTTCATCGATTTATGCCGTAAATCCAAATTTTTAGAATTTTTGATAACAGGGCTAAATTGTTAAAAAAAAAATTTGGCGAAAATTTAAAAAATAATTTAATTTATGCCAAAGTTGCCCATGTAGGCTACTATGATAATCCAGTTTCCTGAGAGGCTTGTTGCACCACCCAATTGCAGGTGGGTGGGTACATGGTGCAAGTCAGGTTCCAGTTCCAGCAGTAATCTGAACCTGTGGTCCAGTTACATTAAACTGGAACCAGAACCTTACAGAGAACTGGCCCCAAAACCCAGAACTGGCCAACACTGAATTAGGGTTTAGAGTCCCTTTGAAGGACAAATAAAGCTTCAAATTTGAAGAAAATTGTTGTAAGCCCCCCTGCCCTAATAGCCACTTGCCATAACTCATGAGTTCTGGAAGCCCAGTGAGCAGGGTTTTTTTTTATAAATGTTTTTAAAAATGGTTTTTGAATTTTTTAAAAAAATGTTTAAATTTTTTTAAAAATAAAATTTCTTAAAATTTATTTATTTTTCAAATTTCTCAAGTATGCCCAGCATTAATTAGCATTCAATGGCAACTGTCTCCTAGATGGGGCAGTAGCATTTTTTTGCAAAAGTGCTACTGCAAGTGGTGACCCAGGAAGTGCCTAGGTCTAGTTGTGACTAATATAATTATTTTTATTTCGAAAAATGGCGAAAAACTCACCCAAAAAATGACAAAAAAATTTCCTTGAGTTTTTCATTTTTTGAAAAAAAAATCGCCAATTAAAGAAAAAACAAAAAAAAAGCACTGCCAGTGAGGCAGTGTTTAAAAACACAAAAGACTTACTGAATATCATCTCCATCTGCAACATGAGATGATATCTAAAAGGAGTAAATTTCCCATCTCCCTCCAAAAACAGGGCAATTTTAGAGGAGGGAATTGACTCATAGTTTTTAGGGTTTTGATTTAGTGTTATAATAACAAACATTCAACCTATATGCAATCAGAGGCCAGCTTTTATACTAATTTGGTGATAGTTTTGACCTACTAATAAAAAAGAAAGGTGAGCACTAATCCCTTATTTTAGCCATTATCTGACTTGATTTGTTGCCATAAACTCACACTCCTCTCTTTATTTGGGGTTAGAATCAGGCTTTCTTTAGAGGGACTATTTTGCAAACATTTTCTTTTTGTTGCAACCCTCCAAAGAATTGGGTTTTGTCAACAAGGTACCATGCCCAACCAATGACCATCTATTCAAATTAACCAATGAAGCAAGTGCTTAAGTGTTAAAATATAACTTAATTTATTCCATGATTTTTGGGGATGGAAAACTTAGCAATATGGGAGCTTATAGTTTAGAAGGTGGTAAAACCATGTCTCTCTCTCTATATATATAGTCTAGAATAGAAACTACCCTCACACTTTGGATTCAACTAGGGTATGCACTAAAGAGATGGATGGAAGGGGTTGAAGGCTTAATCAATGGATGTTTGGACTTAATGGCCCACTTTCAGGAAATTCATGTGATTGCTTTTGTGGGTTGTGATATAGGGATAAGCTAAATTTCAAAAGCTTTCTAAGGTGCATGAATACTTTGAAAACATAAAACTCAAAGCTCAATTAGATTCCAAAATTTGGACCAATAACAAACAAGGTTGTTGAAGTGGTGTGCAAAGGTGATGTTTAAAGAAATCCCAATCATTTACACTTTTAACTTAGAATAATCACCGGCAATTCTCAAAGCCTAAATAGATAGATAGCATGACATGTGTGGGATTCATACCCAACCTATTCAAACTTTTGAAGTTTAGAGAGTTTGGGTTGGAATTGAAAAATTAGGTGCAAACCACAAAGTGGCATATAAGATTGTCATTAGAATACACAAATAGAGTAGTGAGCAGACCAGTGTTGAGTGGTTATCATCTTGTGACCACACCAACCAACATGGGTATTAGATCTTCATACTAGCCTATTTACTTGCATCATATTCTTTTGAACTTTGGGTCGTAGCAGCCTGAGTCTGGTATGAGGGTCCAAGGCTGATTTTTGGATGGCATGAGGCAGGTATATTACTATATTATACCTGATATTGAGAGTGTCAAGCCCTTGTATGAAGCTGGCATGACCTCATATCCTTACTACACAGATACTGGTATGAGGCTGGTATTACCTCATGTCTGGTAACGGTACCAGTCTAGTATTGTCGGAGTCCAGTACCAGTCTGGACGGTTCTTTGATAACAAGATCAGCACGGATCTATATACGAGAGTTTGAGCCTGATACCCGTCTCATGTCGGTGCAGATTGCAGACTCCACAAACAAACGATAAGGATCTCAAATTGTCCCATTCCTCAGACCCAAAAAGGTGCTGATCTTTGCTGATTGATTAGGCACGCATATGGGTATTAAGTCAATGATTAGTTGCAAAGAAGAATGAAGTTGCAACTCTGCCCATTTAGTTTAAAACCATCTGCATGAGTTCTAATCGGTCAAGGTTTACTTAACCCAAGTTCCAACTCACTCTTGTTGGCTGGCCACATTGCTTCAACAACAACAACTTTAATCAAAAGTGCTTTGGGTTGATAACTTGCAAGTTGGCCCTGGGCATAACCACTAGGAGGATTGGCTTGTTGGCTTTTGATTGTCTAGCATCATGTGGGCACACACTGAGATCTATGCCTGACATAATTGGCAATAACATTAAGTTCTGTGCTAGAGTATAATTGCACAAAGATGGTACTTAAGTACTTAAACACATTCTTCTGGTAGAAAACTTTGTCTCTTATAACACGGGTTATGTGCACAAACAGCTCGGCTCTGATCCGATATTGAACTCATAGTAGGGCCACACGGGGACATAGTCCAAGAAAAACTCACTAGTCTAAAGTCTTAGATCCAACATTGAGCTCATAGCAGGGCCACATTAGACATAGTCCAAGAAAAAACTCGCTAATCTAAAGTACGATGGACATCACACATGTGACACAATTACAAGCTGCTTCCCAAAAATTGGAAGTTTACAATGGCAACCCAACTGTTCCCTAACGACCCCCCTTCCTCTCATCACCATTGTTGAGCAGTACAAAGCTCAAGGGCATGTTTGGATGTAGTATTCAGAACATGTGGGAAGCTCTTAGACTAGCTATTAGTCTTCAATTCAGAATCAAACGGAATTATAACAGTACAACAAGAAGCACTACAAAAGAATGTGATTTTTTTCACACAAAATGTTGGGGCTCATGACACATGTGAGGTAAATTTTGTGATTTCATTCATTACAATGTACAATATGTGATGTTTATTTGACATTAGGTATTGACATATATTATACAAATACATAAGAGAATAAATAATACCTCAATTTTTTGTGTGAGAAAAATCACATTCTCTTGTATTGAAGAACTACTATACTCCCCCACTCCCCACCCCAAAATTGAGGATTATGTGACCTAGCAATTCATCAGTGGAAACCTCTCTTATGATTCAATTGTGCATCCGTTACCTTAGTAAACTTATCCTATGAGCCGGCCAGGGCAAAATGACAACCATGGTGGAAGTTACTTGGACAGAAGATGGTGGATGACGTTAAGCCTTTTTTGTTCACTAGGCTCTGATGGCCATTCCCCAGAGCTCTTTTTAGTTCACTACATTCCTCAAGAGCTTTTTTGGTTCAATGTGTTGTTCCCAATGGCTGTTCCTCACACAGGGAGTGACCATTGGAAATGCAATGAACCAAAAAAAAACTCAAATTAATTATATAAAATCTTTTTCTTTTTCATCCTATCCCCAATATGGGGACTATGGGGATTAGTAGGCTGAGATAAGGAAGCTGCCTAGAGATCCTGGGATCAAACCCTGGCACCTTGTTATGCTACCATTTATGTAGAGCATGGGGCAACTTGGAAATGGGAATTGCAACACCACCAACATTGATATTGCAAAATTCTTCACCATAAGTAAACTCTAATGCATGGGAACAAAGAATCAATCTCATCCACCATCATCTCCAAGTAACTTCCCAATGTGGTTGTCATTTTGCCTTGGCCTGTATGATCCTACAGATTGCTACCTATGTAAGTATCATAAGTAAGCAGGTAAGGAATGTAAATGGTTTCTATATAATGAGCTAAGTAGGCAAGGCATTTGGTGGTTACTAGGGTTTAGGGTTTAATATGTGGATGCACACAAATGGTTAATGAGGTAAGTAGGTAATGGCAATGGGGAAGGAGCCCTTCAGCAAAGATGTGTTTCCTGTCCGCATACCATCTATCCTGCATGGAGCTATGATGGTGGGTGCTCGTTCATGTCTTTTCTGGGCTCCTAAAAAAATTTCCTTGTCTTGAATGGTGAGGTTTTTCATAGATAATTGAGTACACAAATGACTGAGAACAACAACATATATATAGTTGAGTGACAGAGAGCTTCCCAGAGCAAGCAAACAAGTGGTCCCCTAAAGTTAATACTACACCAACAACAACACTTGTAAACTCTTTGGAGTCCAGAGAGCAGAGGCCATGCAGCAGCAGCAGCCAGATAACAAAATTCTTCTTCCACTTTGTTTCCTACCAGCACAGTAGAGCTGCTACCAGGTTCTGATCAAACTGTAGTACTATGGCAGCTTCAACACCCAATTGTATTATTTTCCGAAATGTTGAAATTTCAAAGAAAGCAAAAAAAAATTTGTTAAGGAAAATAAAGAATTCTAGTGTTTGACACGGTATTTTCAAATTTTAAAAAAAGAAAAAAAGATTCAACACTGAAATGTTGAACTTGCCATGGTGTTAGTAGGACTAGTAATTTAGTTGTTTTTGTTGTAGTGGGCCAAGTGAAGGATTTTTTTTTCCAGAGTTTTTTCTGTCCAGAGGCAAGAGACTTTGCAAGGTATAGGAATTGGGATGCAATTCTGGGCTTGAACCCCGACAACCAATCAAAGGATGACAACTGGATACCTAGCTGTACTCTTTTGGTTCCTTTCTTATTATTTTAATCAAATGAGAAGGGAAGGAGAAGAAGGGGAAATGGATGATTATCATCCACCATGATGTTTCGCAAGAGCTCTGTAAGGAAATATATAGGACAGAGAAAGCCACCAAAAAATTAGACACAAAGAGATGTCAATATTTCTATTATGGAAGTAGCCATGGCAGCTTCATCACTAATTATACCTGGGTCCCTTGTTGTGGCACACTATTAGTGACCATAAAATCAATCAACGGATATTAAAAAAATTGAATTGATTTTGTGAAAATTGATTAAGTTTCATTCAAATGGAAATAGTGATTGACATTGCGTGCAACTTGAATTGAATTCAAAAATTTTTTAAATTAAATTCAAATTTGATTGAATTAAATTTTTAAAAAATTAATTTGGTTCAAATATATTAAATTAAATTCAAATACATTGAATGAAATTCAAATTCAATTCAATTGAAAAAAAAAATGGATACAAATTGGTACTAAAGATATTGAATATCTATTCATGATTATGGCTTTAGGGAAAAAAAAAAAACTTTGAAAAGAAATATATTAAAAAAGACACCTTTAAGTTCCTCTTTACTTGTGAATCAACTATATAAATTTCAATTTGAAAGAGTCCAAAGGATCACTTATGAAACCTAAAGTTGTCTTGCGGGCATAATCCAATTCCAATGAATCATTATAATTAAAATTATTTTAAAACTATGTTAAAATTTTCAAAAATTTTTTTTTTTTTTTTCCAAGGAAATGAAATTATGTGAAAGAACATAAAGAATGTTTTATAAATATTTTGAAAAACATTCTCATTTTTGACATGGAATGTTCAATATAAACTAATCATTCAACACTAAAATTGTTTGAACTTGTCACGGTACTACCATATATAAATTCATCTTGCATGGTTTCATGGGTTTGTCATGATATTGTTTGAACACCTGCCATAAAAGACATAGTCATTAGGCAATGAGTGGCTTCTGTGAGGAAGTTGTGGAATTTCGAGACAAGGTGAAATTCTCGTGTGCACTCAACTCACTCGGGACCTTGGTTATTCTTTCTGTCTGTTCCCCCGTGTGATAATGCAGACTAAAGAGTGTTCCTGGATTATTGTAACAATACTAAACAGAAGTAATGTGTCAGCCAACAACACAAACTCTCAATGTCATTCATAATAAGTTTTATAGTAACATGAATATATTTTTTCACGAGAATTGAAGCTTGTAAAGGCTTGGAAAATTAGACAACCCTTTTGGAAGTCGGGAAATCTATTCTATTAAGGAAAGTAGGTTAGTTTGCATTTTTTTGTTTGTCATGTTGAGATCTCCAAAATCACGTGCCCCGCATTGTGCTCTTGGTACCATTAGAAAGGTCTCAATGAGTTGAGATATCCAAAAATCACGTGCACTGCACCCCCATTGTGCTCTTGGTACGATTAGAAAGGTCTCAATGAGTACAGGTGCATCAAGGTGGTTTCATAATGTTTAGACCTGCAGTTCAAGAGTTATTGAATATTGAAGGATTGTTTTGTAATTGAAAATTCAATAAAATCTAAACTAAAAGTGTTAGAGAAATTGGTGCATACTCTTGATTTAAATTTTGGAAAGCCCTTGATGAGTGGGATTTTATGGAGCTGATTTCAAACTTTTTGGACATAAGGTGCATGAGATATTGAATTTTGAGTACATTCTTTGTTGTTGTTGAAAATTCAATTTCATTACAAAAGCTGGTTTTGAAAGGAGAAATTAGTTGGGTGTTGAGTTCATACTTGAGCCAACCACACATACCACACTAATTTTGATGTCAGGAAAGCATGTTGCAAATCTTCTTAAGTTTTCAAAAGCTTGTCAAAAAAGTTTTCATTCAAAAAGAGCTTAAATCCTAATCAAAAGTTTGAAATGTCAGAGAGAGACAAAAACACACTGAAAAGTGGACTAGTTTGGTCTGCTGTTTGGTTTAGGGCTGAAGTGAGTAACAGGTACAATTGAGAGATCCATGGTTGCTTTACATAAGTGATTGCATAAATCAGTCTCTCAATTGCAATTCATTTGAGGTTCTTTTGAGATAAACTTAACACCCGAAAGAGTTGCAAAAAGAAATTAATTTTTCACTTAATTAATTATCCTTTGTTAAAACCCCCTTAATTTTTCTTCGGACAAAACATCTCTCTTCTAACGATTTTAGGGCTTGACTACCAATATTATGAAGGTCTTGATGCTAACAAAGAGAAATGGAGAAATTTAGGGCCAGAATGAAGGGACATTGACAAATGCACTAAACAAGATGGATGATGTGTAGACAGGAAATGTTTCTACGATGTATTTTTGTCTCATCATGGTTAGCTATGGACCATCCACATCCATCTAGCTGCTTAGTACTCCTCAAGTGGCTTACTTACTTGCTCATCTAATTATATGTTAACCACTTCCATTTCCTACCCACTTACCTGAGTACAATAGTGACTACTTACATTTCTTACCATACTTACTTACATCTGAAGTGTGAGGCCAACAAGTAGGAGGGTTAAGAGCATCTCCACTGCTGCAGCAGTGCTTTGTATGTGGCCCTGCAAAAATATTTTTCACATCCAAGTTTAGTTATTTACTTTTTTGCAACCCCACCCATAAAACTGAAATTGGGACAGCAAATAGGTGGGGGGACTACTAATAGAAAACCAAACCACCTGGACCAATTATTATGATGGGCCAGTCAGAAACATTGAGCAGCAGTCAGATCATTTTTATTACACTCTTTTATGCACGTTCACAGAGAGTTGCTGTGTGCTTTACCACTGCAACCTATGCAATTATGCTCAGCCAAAACCATTTTGGTGAGCCAAACTGCCGTATTTTGACGTTTCTTCCTTCAAATTTTAGTGTGCAGGATCACATATAACCACCCTTGGAGATGCTCTTACAAGGGCACTTGTGGGTGTGGGGTCACATAATCAAATATTTACAAGCTCACAATTGACATGGAATTCTCCCCCACAGATTCAGTTATTGCTTCCATTCTGCTTGGTTTCATAAGTTTTCATAAACATTTACATTGCAAAGTGGTGGTCCCTTTTGGCATTTCCCGTATCTTCTTCTTTCTCTTCTTGCCAACACTTTGAGAAAAATCCCCTGAAGGTGATACGTGCATGGCAACTCCTTTTCACCATCCTTGGATGAACCTTGTTTGCCGCCAGGAATCAAAGTGGGGAACAACCCCTCCGGGATCCATCAAGTGACATTTTTACATCTTGGAAAAGTTCCAACCGAAGATCAAGTATCAATTCTGTCTTGGATGATGGAGGAGCATATTTGACAAGTTAGTAGTAATAAGGCCAGAATGAACCAACAACACTCATGAGCAGATACTCATCCATTGGCAGCTCCTAATGACTCACTTGTCAATGAACTGAGTTGACATTGATTGAACTTCCCTTCCCTTCATGGCCTCATGGTATTATACTATGCATGTGATTGTTACTACTACATACTACATAGGTAAGGTTATTAATAGGTAGGTGATGAAAAACACAATACTGAGATAACCATGGTGGTGAGCTATGGGAACTGGAACCCAATGGAAATAATGTTTTCTGTCCATCCATCATTGTAGGTGTTGTTTCACCCTGGTCAATGATTAGGGTTTAGGATTAAGGTTTAGGGTTAAAGCCCAAAGTTGCAGGCTTTATTGGAATAAGGGCCCACTCGAGGCAGAGCCGAGCGTGGACCCAATTCTGGGAAAGTGCACTGAGGAGGAGGACTTTATTAAGCATTAAGCCTTGCTCCTTTTTATTCCCATGATACTGAAGACGCATTTGTTGGGTATCATGGGAAGTAAAATGGGGAAGAAATGAGGGTCACTTCACCAAAAAAATGGAACCCTAAACCCTCCAATTACAATAGACAAATTGGAGCAGGTCTGAAGGTAAGGAGCTGGTGGGTTGTTAGTTGTTACTAGGTAGGTAGTGAAGTTTGAGGAGGAACTGAGGTACCCACCATGGTGAGCTAACTGGGGGAGTGGAACCCAATGGAAGTTTCTTCCTGTCCACCCACCATCCATCCATTCATCCATCCATTCATCCTCATGGTGCACAAGGGTGCTGCTGGTGTTTGTTGGGTTTCACAGCCAAGTTTTTTAGTGGTATACTCTCTCTCTCTCTCTCTCTCTCTGTCTGGGGAATGCAGCTACTATAATTCTGCAGAAAGGGAGCTAGATAAGAGGATCAGAGATCAGACCCACATGGTGCATTTTTGTCTCTTGTGGGTGTTTGGAAATCCCTTCACATTTCAATTCCTGTTTTAAGACCCCTTCTCTCTTTCTTTCTCTCTCTCTCTCTCTCTCACTCAATTGATTTCTCTCTGCTCTCTTTCTGCCTGGCGTTAAGTTTAATTTGGCTTTTCCTATCAACCAGATCTGCCTGCGTGATGATGACTTGCAGTTTACTGCAACTCCTTTTTCCTTTTTCCTTTTTCCCCCACCTGAATTTCATTTTCTTGACCTCAATATTTCATTCCAATGTTTCCTCTTTGGACTCTTGTTGCATCATCATCCCATGATCAGATCACCACCACCACCACCATCTTCATCAAGCTGCAGCTCCTTTGCAGCATTGTGATGGATGGACTGATTATTTTTATATCACAGTGACATTTTTTTAAATTGGTGATTCATGTGGCGACTGTTGCTTTCAATATTCCCACTCTGTTGTGCATGCAAAAGAGGTTGTTGCCAAAAGTAGCATTTGGGTCTGTCCTGGTTCAAGAGATGATGAATGATTTAGTCATGGTATTTTGTCATGTGTGTATATATATATATACATGTTTTTTTTCTATCAAAGTTCTTTCAAGAATTGGATTTTGGGGGAGGAGCTTACTAGTACTTTGGAACTGCAGCTTGCATTTCATCTAGTTTTCTGAATGAAGATACCCTTTCTACAGACGTGCTTTGACAGGTAGTGTACTTAGTAAAAAAATCTCCTTTTTTTTCCCCCTGTTTTTCCAAGCTTCCTGTTTTCTTTGCATCTATGCCAGCCTCGGTGGATTCTAACTTATGCCAGCTTCTTACCCACCCAAGATCTGCACTTGTGATCTTGTCAGTGCTTGTTTTTTGCCCCTTTTTCTCTCCTTCTTTCTTTGTTCCTGTGGTTGAACCCACCCCCTCCCTGCCCCCCCCCCTCTTGTTGTTGTTGTTCTTCTTCTTCTTCTGTGTAGTAGTACGTTTGTCTTGCACTAAAAGACCGTATGTTTGTCTAGTTGCTTCATCCAAAACCTTGATCCAGCTTTTTGTGTAGCATTGTTTGATTCTCAAGACTGTTTTCTTCCCTCACACTTGAAGAAGAGATGCTCCCAGGATTCTGTTTTTTTTTTGTTTTCCCTTTGTATTCCTCATGAGATGTGGTTTAGACTCCATGTTCTGATTCTTATCTTGGTTCTTCTTCTAGCGTGATTTGTCTAGTTCTCTAAGGAAATTTTGTTTATTGTCTCAGTTCTAGTACCGCCTTTGTGAGCCACTATTTCCACAGAATTTTTTGAGTCTCATTATTCTGGATCGAGCCGCTCCCCTTCTTCTTTCAGTCTAGAAAGTTATCCTTTGAGAGCAAAAATAAATTCTCAGAAAAAGAAGAAGAAGAGGTTCTTAGATCCTGAAAGTCCATTCAAAATAAAAAAACTTGGATTTCTTCTTGGAGAGTCGAGAAAGCGAAGAAATGGGTGGTACATTATTGAGAGATCACTCATGCTTGCAGTTGCCATTTACTTGACAGTTGAGATTCAGGACTGCTTCCTCGATTTTTAGACTTCCTCTTTTTCCAGCCGCCCCATGCATGGACGCTTAAGGCTACTACTGGTCAGGGAACACTTGAGGAGCTGAAGAAGAGGAAAGCTATGGGGACGTTGAGCTTACCACAAGACTCCAATCTGCAAGAGGATTGCAAGGATCTTCGCAGCTCATTCAAAGGTTAGCTTTCTTTTCTTTTTGCTTTTCAGTCTCTTGTACTCAGATCTGAACTTCTAAGAAAACACATACTTATTGCCTCTGTCCCTACCTGTGAGGGAGTGACTAAGTCAAAGCGGACATCTTTCCATTAGGTTGTTGAGATCACAGATTCTATGCCCGACACCAGCATTTTCTAGTATGTTTTTCCATCACAGATTCTGCCTGCCCCAACAGTAGCTTTCACTATGTTTTTCTAGCGCACTCACTGCAAATGTCCACAGTCACCTAGCAGGCTCTACCATTCAAGCATTGATCAAATGAGGAGCTGTGAGAGCTGTGAGTCAAAACTAAACCTAAGAATTGATGCAGAAATCATTTGGTCCCACATTTCTGGAGGAATGTCCACCAGCTGTTACAGTGTGAAATGTGAGTTCATTTTTTGGGAACTTGGTGGAAATGTTTCCTATTTGAATTGTTGTTGGTGTGAACTTGTGCCATAAAGGGAAGGGGCGCAGAGCCACTACTTGATGATGATCCAGTTGTTATTAAAATGAGAGAGAGTACATAGCCCCACTACATGACAATCTGCTTGTTATTAGAATGAGACGAATTGTGGACTTGATTTGCATATTTTCTCTGTTATTTGCAAGCATTGGGTTTACCAAAACACATCTCAAAATGCAGAGTTTTGTTTTCAACCTGCTTATTGACATTGGACAATGAAAAGCAAGTGTGCCACAAAACCATCATCAGTCAGTTTTTTTACTGGATCCATTTGAGATTGATATGCAAATAATGGGTGCGAATGTAGATTTTGTTTTGTCGCAATTTTTTGGTTGTCTTCTCACATTAGAGAATATCTGAAGTTCTCAAATATGTCTAAAACATTTGAAGAGTCACTTGTCATATGTAAATGGGGTATACCATATATGATGTATGAATCAAATTAAGAAGGGGTTGGTTGCATGGTGTAATGGAGCGGAGGTAATCTGTGAACTAGCAATAGATAGGTAGGAACTGAGAGAATCAACTTGACATGGGGTAGGAAATGACTGAATCAGCAGCTACTACCATTTCAGATTTGTGAAAAACCTGCCCAAATTGGTTGATATGGTCCTTTATGTAATTTGAAGCTTGAACAGTTTGGTCATTCATAGGTTTTTAAGCTTGAACTCTGATTGACAATTAGCTGATTGACTTAGGCAAAAGCCCAGTAGTAATCCTTCCTTGATTGTGTGCAAATGACAGTATTGGGATGTAATGAGAAGAAGGTGATTGACGTATTGGGACGGCGCACAAGTGCACAGCGGATGGAAATAGTGAAGGCCTACCAAACAGTGTATGGGGAGAGCTTACATAAGCGCCTAAAATCATCCTTTAGTGGAAAACTTGAGGTTCATAATCCTCTTCTTACCCTCCTACTCCTTCGCATTTTGTAGCAACTCCAATCTCCAAAGAACTAAATTATTATAACCTCTTGTTGATAAGAAAGTGGAATTATATAATTTGGTTTGGGACTAAGTATTAGGTGATGACCATTGGGAGGACCTGGTCAAGTGTAGCAAGTGGTTGAGAGTTGGGTGGGTGTTATCACCAATGGGCATTATCTGATGTAATTTGCAATTGGGACTTGGGAGAGTTTCTGCCACATCATAAAAAACTCTCTAGACTATTTTTACTAGACCTCATGATGTTCTATGTGCTAGTTGCATGCATTTGAAAGAGCAATTGAATCAAAGAAGCTTAGGGTGAAGGGCAGAATCTCTTCAAAGTGACAACTATGGGCCCATGAAGGCACTTAATTAAGTTTGCTGGCTAGCACTAGAGTAACCCCAAAACCAAGTCTTTTGGGTAATCAAATTGCTGAATTTATTCGAATGTAGTTATTTCAGATGGTACAACTTTAGTGCATCTTTAACAAACAATGCATTTGAATTTTCCTCATTGATGTATGAGTGCAATATATCACCAAAAAGAACCAAGAAATATAACCAACCTCCTTGTAGTAGGGGTATCCTTGGTGCTCAGAAGGTCTGAAGGTTTGAGCTTGATGTTGTTGGGTGTAAACCCTGATGCAGAAAGCCATGCTGTTATGGATGATGGAGCCAGCAGAGCGGGATGCGGTGCTGTTGTATGAATGCACAAAGCTGGCAGGCGCAAAGGGGGATCGTGCTTTGCTTGGCATCTTATGTACTCGGAACTCCGCCCAACTGTACCTGATCAAACAAGCCTACTACACCATGTTTAATGAAACCTTAGAAAATCACATTGATGGATGCGATACCAGTATTGCCGCTGACTTCCAAAATAAGGTCTGTTGTGGGTCTCATTGGCTGCTTGAAATTCCTTCTCCTGAAACTGTTTGTCACCATTTTTGGCCTGCACTAATACACCCCAACTAAAGATGTCAAATCTGGAAGTAATTTATCATTCTACTTCTACAGAAACTCAAGAATGATCTGTGTTTCTTTCAAAGAAGTTATTATGCATAGCTTCCTTGTCTCATTTGTTTTGGTCTCCTTTTGTTTGTGGTGAAATCGGGCTTTGGGAAATCAGAACAAGTGGGTGTTTTGGCGTGGAACTGAGACCAAGAAAAAGGATGTGAAAGAAAGACTGCCAGGCATAACAAAGGTACAAATTTGTCAACTCTGCCTGTGAATGAATGAGTTAAACTGTTGCTGGTTTGCACTGGCTTTAATGGGCAGAGCCATTACACAATGAGCTGCTTGTTCATCATTTCTCAATTTTCTTTCAACTTAGTTCCATGAACACCGATTCCTCCACAAATTTTCTTGCACCAAAGATCAGGTTCCTGATCAAAGTCAACCAGATCATCTACGGGGTTATAGAACACATATAAGATGCTGATCTTTGAATACCCTTGAATACAACTATAGTACTTTGGATTGTTTGAAAACAAAGCAACTAGAAGCAAACTATCTGGACATTTTTGCAGCTGTTGTTGGCATTTGCACGTGGGAATCGACCAGAAGGTTCAAATGTGGACCGACATATTGCTCTAAACGATGCTCACCAATTGCACAAAGTGTGCTCGGGTAAGATGGGGAACGAGGATACGATTATCCGCATCCTCAGCACTCGAAGCTGTGCACAATTGACAGCCACTTTCAATTACTATCACCAACACTACGGACATGACTTTGAGAAGGTTCTTTAAATGTTTTTAAACTCCCAATTTCTATTGTCTTGATTGAAACCTTCTAAACTTCAATGTCATACCAACCATAGTCACTCAAAGAATAATTTCTTCACGTTCTATCAAAGTTGTTGTAACCAGTTTTGTTGTCTCATGTTTGTGTACTATTTTAGGTGTCTAACGCCTCACCATGTCAATATCTTTTTGCAGGCTCTGAAGAAGGACAAGAAAGATAAAGCGGGTGAATTTGAGAAAGCTCTGTGGGTTGCTGTGGATTGCCTCCGTGAACGTGCAAAATATTTTGCCCAGGTAATTTTCACATGTATTTAGATTACTAAACCCTAAACCCTAAACCAACATCGACATTAATCTAGAACCATTTTGCCTCTTAATTTATGGTATTGAAGTTCCTCCAGTGCGATTATTGTTGAAGACAAAACTAAGTGTATATTCACACGTATTAAGTTGGTTTTTTTTCCAGGAACTGTCTACAGCTCTAGGGGAAGAAGGAACAGATGATGACACACTAATCCGGGTTATAATTTCACGGTGTGAAATCGACATGCAATATATCAAACTGGAGTTTGCAAATGAGTCCAAAACATCTCTTGATGAGGCGATTGGGAGGAATACATCTGGCAACTACCGCAATTTCCTCCTCACTCTCATTGGCCATTGTGACTTGGGTCTGTATAGCCCTAGAAGGTTTTCAAATGTCTCATCCTCTTATTATAGTCCACAATCAAGCACTTCTCAACCACCCTCAAATGGTTCTGCTTCCTTTTACAGTCCAAGATCAAGTGGCCATGGATCCTTCAATTAGATCCCTCTTAAAAAAACTCTTCAATCTTTTTAGGGTTTAGGGTTTAAAGGTTATAGTGAGATTTGGATTAAGATATTTTACATAGTTGTCGTCGGGCCATTCAAGCCTCAAAGAGTAGAATTAGGATTTTTTTTTTCTTTTTCTACTCTTCTATTTGGGTTCTAGAACATAGAATTTACTTCACTCTTTTAGAAGTGATGAGCTCAATCAGGTCCAATGAAGCTTTGGGTAGTTTTGCTTCTTCAGGTTTTAAACACAAAAAAGGTAAAGCTTGCTATAGAACATTTTTATTTTTTACTTGGTTGTACAGAAATGTAGGAGATTTCAAATCAGAGCTTTAAAGTCTTTTGAAGGTGTAAATGAGATGCTCTGCTGCTGGCTCCAATTCATCAACTCCGCATCATACCCTAGGTTTAGGGTTTAGGGTTTATGGTGGGCATAAATTTAGTAGGTTTAGGGTTTATGGTGGGCATAATTTAGTAGGTTTAGGGTTTATGGTGGGCATAATTTAGTAGGATTAGGGTTTAGGGTTTATGGTGGGCATAATTTAGTAGGTTTAGTGTGATTATCTAAATTTTGGGACTTAAATTTCTTTTGGGTTTGTAGTTATAGGCCCCCCCCAATCACACCGCTCACCCCACACTCACTAGACTGTATATTAGCTTGAAGCATTTTAGAAGAGATATGAAGTGAATGGAGTAAATCTCTCTCCACCAACACAAAGTATAGTAAACCACATTCATGTCCCATTTTATCACAATTTTTAACCCTATTTGTATAGAGAAGGGTTATAATATTAATGTATTAATACACAAAGAGTGTTGAATAGGCTTGTGTGTATACATATGTTTGAAAAAAAAAATGTTATGGCCAATGAAATTATTGGATTTACTTCCCCTAAACCCTTGGTTATCTTGAGCAAACTAAGAGTTAAATGTGTGATTAGAGTTTGGTAGGTTTTGTGAGAATTTTGGTCTGAAGGATGTTGAATAGGCTTGTGTGTACATGTGTGTGAAAAAAAATGATATGGGCCAATGAAATTGCTGGATTTACTTACCCTAAACCCATGGTTATCTTGAGCGAATTAAGAGTTAAATATGTAATAAGGTTTGGTAGGTTTTGCCAGAATTTTAGAAGACCAATGGAAATGCTAGAAAGGGACCATGATTTTCAATGTCCAGCAGAATAGGGTTGTGGATAGGCCTGAAGATTTTTCTTTTGCAGGCCAATGAGATTGCTGGATTTGATGGTTTGAATTGATCAAGGAATTTTTGGGGGTGATTTTTCATTTTTTTACCCACAATCCTTCATTCTTAAATCACCCAAAAAAATCACTGCCAATGGGAGGTCGCTATTTACATATTTACAAAAAAAATGACAAGAGTTCAAAATATTTTTAAAAAAAATAATGCATTTGATAATATAATTGTTCCCCCATCTAGCCAAAATAATAAAATCTTTATTTTTAATTTCAAAGACAATGATTTATTAGAGTTGGTTTAGGTAGGACAATGTTAGGTTCCATAAGTCATTAGTTGAACACCATCAAATTGGTGTTTTTTTTTTTTTTAAGTTTTTTTTTTCAACACCATATTCATGAATAATTTTTTAATATCTTTTTTCATCAATTTTGCATCCTATTTATTTCAAATATTTTTCAATTTTAATCCAATGGTAGAATTCAATTCAATTCAATTCAATTCAAGTTGCATGAAATTTTATTCAATATTTTCATTAAAAATGAAATTTCATTTTCACAAAAAATCAATTCATTTTTTTTCATCAATTTATTGTTGTGATTGATTGGTAATGTGAAGCAACATGGAGCCCAAGTTTTGAGGTCATAATTGTACAAAATTAAGATTAGAATTTTGAATTAAATTTTTTAAAAATAATTTAATTCAATTTTAGAATTTAATTCATTTGCATGATTCAATATTTTCATTCAAAATGGAACTTAATTTCCACGTTAAAATCAATTAATTGATTTTTTTTTCTTTTTTAATTGATCAGTTGATCATCACTGGTACTGCGCAGCCGGGCGGAGGAGCCCAAGCAAGGGAGCCTATAAATACAAACAAAGCAGTTGCAGTACTGTTGTTGAGGATTTGTTGTTTTTTGGGTTTTCTTTGGTTGTTGTAAAAGCAGCAGCGACACAACTGACGACGACGACGAGAGGAGCAGCTAACGAGCGTGCTGTGCTGCGTGCGCAGCAGCGGCCCTGTTTTGCGGTGTTCTGTCCTGATCCCGTTGCATGCACAGGAGGTAAGTTTGCTCTTTCCATTCAGCAACAGTCACGTATGAGCTTGACCGTCAACCTTCCCCTAGAACTCCGTTGTTTGCAATAGCATGACATTTCTGAGATAATTTTTTGGAAATTTTTCTTTGAGAATTTTCCTGAAGAATTTTTGCCTGAGATAATTTTATTTTTTCCTCAAGATTACTGCGGATCCATGTGCATGTCTCGAGCATCATGTGATTCTTGTCCAGGACGACAAAATTTCGGTTTTGTCATCACTTGTTTTTTTTTTTTTTGTTTTTGTTTGTTATAATCTCGTTCCTCCGATGTCCGATGTTTGTGGCGACAATTCCTGAGCGACAACTGCATTCGATTTCAATCGTGTGTGCAGAAAATTGCTGTGTTCTTCTGAATTGAAATTTCTCTCTTCCAGATGGTGAGTATCATCACTATGTAGCACAAGTTGCACTTTTGTAACAGAAAGCTCATGCATGATTTTGCACACGCGCAGGACTTCGTTGTGTCGTTGGCAGTGCTGTGGTTTCTTGCTTTGCTTCTCGACCTTGCGCAGGTACATGCTTGATATTTTGTCGGGGCTCTCTCTCTCTCTCTCTCTCTCTCTCTCTCTCTCTCTCTCTCTGCAGATGCTCTTCTTTGTGGTGCAATTGTTGTTGTGCTCTATTGTTTTCTTTGGCTTTGCATCGTCGTCAATGTGTGCTGCTGCATCTCGTGCGCACGTAGTTTATTCGCCAAGGATCGATGTCTGATCTTGTGCTCAGGAGTCAGGATACTGCTGCCGGGAGGAGTTACATGCTCTGAACTCTCTCTCACTTTCTGCTGTAATTTGTGCGCAGGAAAATCCTCGATCAACAATAATCCTATACGTTACTAAACTACTTAGATCCGCGGAGTCACGGCTTTTGGTGCGTTGCACAACTATTTTTGAAGAACTGAAGCAAAGCTCTGAAAGAAGGTCCGCCTCCACCTTTTCAACTCGTTTGTACTTTGCATCAGGAAACTTTGTTTGAAGTTTCGATCCTTGAAACATTAGAGTTAGTTGCTCTGCAAATCGTTGCACAGACTTACACTCTTCGCAATCTGTTTACAAATTTAGGTCCTTTTTATGGATCCATGTTCCTTCCTCTGTTCCCAAGTTGCCCTCACAATACTTCGACTCCATGAACAACCTGGGAAGTCAGTTTATATGCTCTGTATATGTGCCTTATGGTAGAACAGACACTGAGTGTCCAATTCAATATAGCGCACAGCTGCTGCTCCAGAGCGATAACCAGAATGTCAAGGCTGCCAATATACCCACACATTGTCTTAAGGGGATTTGACACCCTCAGAGTTACAGCACAAACATTCTGAGCTTTGTAATCCCTTGAGCAGGAAAGCTTTTGAGCAAAGGTCTTTGTGCTTCTGCTTTCTCATATAACTGTTGTCAAGATCCAGCTTATCTTATGCACACATGAAGAAGAACATCATGGCTAATCCAAGGTCAAGCCAACAGAGGAATGAGCCACAGAGGCATGGATTGCACTGCTTCCCAGAACGTGTTGGCACTTGGAATTCATCATCTGATTCACTACAAGGTTCCAGAGCCAGTGGAAAGCAAGGTCCTAGTGCTCCGTACTTTGAGGGGCTGTGCAGTAATAAACCATGGCAGAAATTCCAAAGAAAACAAGAGAGTGATCGACAGGGTCTTGGTACCTTAAGTGGAGTGCTAATCCCAACCTGTGAGAATATGTGGGGTAAACATTCTTCACCATCTGGACAACTTGCTTCAGAGTCATCTCACACTTCAAAGTCCTTAATGTCATTGCCCTTGATCTCATATTTGCAATACATAACTGGACAGCTATCTTCCATTTCTTGCTCATTTCCAGTGTGCCCACAGAATGTTTAGAGGACTGATATGCTATTGAGAGATCTAAGGTGGGAGAGGATGTGTGCACATTGACCAGTTGAGTAGGGAGCACACCATGGGATACTTTAGAAGGATGGCATTTAGTTCGTGCGTTGCATTTGAAGGGTTTACATTCCCCTTGAATAGCCCCTTGGAAGCTACAGTTGGACGTTCCTCCTATACTTTCAAAGCCTATCTACTTGCAAGTTATGAATTGCTTTCACCCTGTCAAGTTTTGTTATGGAGGCAGTTTGGTATATATAGGAACAGTTTGAGATGCATTTTGCCATGCTTGAGAGAGTGATATTGACCTTGTGTGAGCAATGATCAATGTCTGCAGGTGTTCTCATATTTTTGAGGTTCTACTATATTGTTGGAAATGCTGGGGTCTGGCAAACCTTCCTCGTCGTTATCCTCTCTTTTCTTTCTGCACTTCTAACTACTATGTCATTATGCGCAATTGCTACCAATGGACCAATTGAGCATGGAGGCACCTAGTAAGTGAATCTTCATTTTCCTGTCAAAGTGAAACTGTTTGTAGTGCGAAATTTTTCTCACTGTTTTTTGTGTGTCAAGTCATTACCTTACACCACACCAAAAAAATGTCAGATCATATCTGAGTCAATGAGGGTGTGAAATTCTGTAAAATTCACAGTCACTTAATGATGACAATGTTGCAGATCAGTCATTGCAATCCTTTGAAAACGTAGCCCCTGACTTGCATCCAAAAGAGGAAACTCTGCCAGAAGACAAGCTTGCAAACTTGAATGTGTTTTGCAATTGGATGTACTTAGAGGAACTATAGATTTTGCAACCTCGTCATCCCAATAAGCAATTATCAAGGTACTGAGTGTTGGTACAAGGAATGCAAGTCCTATTTAGTCGTGTAATTTTATTTCATTGCAGGCATGGTGAGATTTCTGTTTCTTTTTGGCAGTTATCTTATCTCAAGGGCATTGGGCCCCAAGCTTGGTGGAGCTGTTGGATGTTTATACTGGCTTGGAGTATTGATGCTTTCAGTCCTTGAGGTGAGATGACTGTGCAGAGTGGTTTCCACCTCCACGTATCAAGTTTAGAGAATTCAGAAAGAATTTGTCTGGCAGTGACATAATCAACATTTAGCTCTTTTTTATCCATGCATGTGAGTGTCCAAGTGCAAGGGGCTTGCAAGCTTTGGTGCTTGGGGAACCCAAGTAGGAGCACACAATTCATGAATTCCCAGTTGCAGTACTCATTTTGTGGTAATTGCAAGGGGCCTTTTCTGGGCCATGGTAATGATCTTATGTTGCTACTCCTGGTCAGGTACTTGGTTCTGTGGAGATGATCGAATTCACCTTCCCATCCCTCCACTTCCCATCAGCCAATCGAGCCATTGGGGCAATCATTTTGATCTTCCTTGGTACCCTGGTAAGACTACATCCTAACTCCTGAGTTACATTGAGTAAAGATTTTTTAACCACCTATATATATGCCCATCTGTAGCTATTTGAGCAGGAATACCTGGCCTTCTAACATCCTGCAGTTCTCAGACATGATTCACAGTGACATCTTCCTGCAGGTGTTTTTTGGAATAAAATTTGTATCCAAGCTGGGGCTTGCATTTTTTGCTGTTGTAATTTATGCCATGGTCTCTCTATATTTGGGCTTGTTCTTGGCACCTCATGGAAATGCCCCAAAGACTCTTACTGGGCTCTCATGGAAGACATTCAAAAGCAATTGGGGTCCTGCATATCAACCGCGCAAGTCTTTCTCCACAGCAGTGTCACTCTTCTTCCCATGCTTCACTGGGATATTGAGGTAGGAGACTTGGAAGTTTTGTACTTTGTTGTCAAAGAGTTAATAAAAAAAGAAAACTGCAAATTATTTTTTTATGCATTTCCAGTATTGTTCTCAACCACCAGTGAACCATGTTTCATGGAAGTCCCGGAGTCCAGTACAAAAGTGGTGGAATCTTGGTGTAGCTGGCCTACATTTGCAAATTGATCCTCTTATCAAAGGCAGTGGGGAAATGTATTTACAAGACCACCGACAAGTCTATGTATTCTACATGCTTTTAATATCCCAACGCACAGGTCCTTGGAGACATGCTTTCCCAGTCCCTTATGAAGGCCCCTTGAAATATCTGCTTGCCATTGAAGTACATACAACTTCAAGTTCCCCACAGCAGTGTATGATTCAGTGGAGTGGTGATACCCTATTTATATTGTTGGCCTTCATGGCCAAATGGAGTTACCCTGGTGTGTGGCGTGTGCAGTGGGGCTGATCGTGCAACAAATCTGCGGCAACCAGAAAAGTCCATACCTCAGGGAACGCTTGGAGCTGTGGTGATCAGCTTTGTTATATATCTTTCTTATATGGGCCTCTGGGCTGCTGTTGCCACCCGACAATTTCTTCTGGAAGAACCTGGAGGAGAGGTAGTAAAAACAGTTGCATATCCACTACCCATTCTCACACAACTTGCGATCATTGTTGCCTCAACAGCACAAGCAATGCAATGCCTAATCATCTCACCTCGCCTACTTCAGGTATCAGTAGTTGTGATCATTGGGACCATACTCTCTAAATCCGTGTGAATACACATATTTGTGAGGCTCCTACCGGTGTAGAGGGTTGTCAGAGGAGTTTAGAGATGTCCTGTGGAGGAAAGGTCCCTTATCAAGGCAACTGAGGTATTGCAGAGTCTATTCAACATAAATGGTTATATCATAGGTTCCACATGAAACTAATGTCTGCATATAGCTGTGAAGTATGAATCCACATCTTCAGTCATGAATCTAGATATGACTGTGGTACATGTTTTGTGGATTGAATGTGGTAGGCAATTGCTGCAGATGGAATAGTCCCATTTCTAGGGTTTTTTGCAAAGATTTCAAAGAATGGAGAGCCTTGGAATGCATTGGTCCTCACCACATTTCTGGGTGTTGCGGCAGCCATGATTGGAAATTTGAATGCTGTAGCACCACTTGTCTCAATCTGCTTCCTCACTTGCTACTCTGCACTTAACCTCTCTTGCTTCATCCTTTCTATTGTCAATGCACCCAGGTAACCTCTGTAGACATGCAACCTTGAGTGGGACAATTGTCCAACCCTATGTGACTTGCTTGTGAAGGATTGCTCATTCAGAAATAGAATGAGAAAAATTGGGCTCATTTGTCTTGGAGTTAGATAGTCCAGCAGTCTACAGACTTCCATGCTTGATGTTAGAATCTCATTGCACTCTCTCTGTTCTGTTTGTTTCATAACTGGATGTCCAGTTGGAGGCCTAAATGGAAGTACTATCACTGGAGTGCTGCTCTTATTGGTTTCGTATTCTGTGCGGCTCTAGCTTTTGTCATTGTCTGGTACTGGGCTGTGGTGGCAGTTATATTGCTTATATTCATTTATGCATACATTGACTTACGTCAGGTTTGTACTCCTTGTACTTCCAAGCATAAGCTGCTGCACAGTTTCACATCTTTGGCATGCACTTGCTTGATTTGAATTACCTGTACATCAGAAGATGTTGATGTAAGAATTGCTGAGCAGCATGAAGCTATAGAGAGGTTGCCCAACAGGTAGAGGTGAACTGGGGAACTGGAGTGGGAGGACTGCGGCTTCAGATTGCAGTGCGTGGCATCCTCTCAGTTGGAGATGAGGCCCGGTATACTGTAAACTGGCGTCCACAGCTACTTTGCTTTACAAAGCCTTGTTCTTTGTGGACCAAGGAACAGCATGCAGGCCACAAGTTGCTCTCTTTTGCATCCCAGCTTAAAAAGGTTTTCTCCATTTCTCCTACCTCGCGTAAATTCCTGAGGTCAGGACAGAATTCATGGACATTCAGTCAATGATGCCAAAAGGGTTCCCTGGTCATTAAAATACAAACTTTTTTCTTTTCAGTCATGGAGGAAGGCATGTCATCTTATGCACAACCATGCCAACTTACCAATTAGTGAGAAATGGCCATGGGTGGTGTTGGTGGATGGAATTATCAGGTTTAGAAAACTTGCCACATTTGTATCCACAATTGGGGTCATATGCTGATGAAGGAAGCTGCAAGACAGCATAGATGGATTTAATGGGACAACTGATGTGGACAATATGTGCTGTACCGATTGTTGGCATATGAACAGGGACAGGGGCTGTGTGTGGTCACAGCAATAATAAGAGGGAAGTTGGAGGAGATGGCTGTACAAGCAGCAGCTGAGAGAGTAACTTGCTCACTTCATGCCTGTATAATTGAGTCATGGACTTACCAAACCTCAAAGTGTGGAGAAAGTCATCTGGCAGAGACTTTGTCCTACCTTTTACAGAGTGAAAACCATTGCTGTATCAGTCCTCTGGACTACAGATTGTAATGGAATCTCTTGGATTTTATGCCAAATGTTAGTGCACCTGACTTTGATATGAGACCTTTTTAAAGTGAAGTTTGTTTCCTAGAGTGAAGAGTGTCATCACAACTGCTGAGGTCTATGGTACATCTGGTGAAATTGGATGCTTGGCATACTGTTGTGGGACCAGATTTCTGATAGAGGGTGACTTTGCAATGAATGTGCAGATGGAGCTTGAGAATCACATGAATGAAGCAAAGGTGACTGGCTTTGGTAGAGTATTAGTGTCACCCTGTTTCCGTGAAGGGAAAACTTATGCTATCCAAGCATCTGGGCTTGGGAGCCTGGAGCCTAACACTCTGGTCATGGGGTGGCCTAACAAATGGCGTGAGCAGGGAGAAAAGCATTGTGCCGAGGTGAGACATGATTCTATTTCTTGAATCCTCACCCACAGTATCCACAACTGAATGGGACAGTAATAGACTTCCAAGAACAAATCTGGGTTTTTGACCCTGTGTTTTGATTTCATGTAAAGTTTCAACTGCCATATTTCTGTATAAAGTTGATCCCTAACCTTCAAGCAGGTATGGTGTAGATCTGACTAGGCAACTGTGTGGGGTCTGTCATCTCCAGATCCTGCTTGAAACTTTAGGGGAGTGCAAAGCAGTGGATAAGGCAGTCCTCTTATGCATGAACCTACACCAATTTCCAGGTGCTGAAGAACAACAAGAAGGGTTGATTGATGTGTGGTGGATTGTCCATGACGGAGGGCTGCTTGTGCTCCTTGCTCACCTTCTTCAGCAGCACAAAGTCTGGCGCAAATGCCAGCTGCGAGTCCACACTGTAGCAGAAAAGCTTGACAACTCTGAAATCATCTGCAAGAATTTGGAAAAGCTCCTGGAGCAGGTAAACTACTTGGGGGAGTCTAACAGCCCTTCATTTGTTGCCTGCATGATTCACCAGCAGGATGAACAATCAAACTTGAGTATCAAAAAATTTCTCTAGTATTTTGCAGCTTGGCTTTATTGTAATCTGCTATACCTGGAAAAAGTTATTTTTTCATTCCTGCACAGTTGATATCCTGATAGGTTCGGATAGAGGCAGAGGTACAAGTGTTGGAATTAGAGGATACTGATCTGGCACCTTATACATTTGACTACACACTCCGCATGGAAGAGGCCCGAGCTTTTGCAAGGGAAGTTGCAAATTACAGGTCAGTTGAAATTGATTTCGTGTTGTCTGTGCCAATAACTGTGTTCTTCTCAGTACATATGACTAGAATCTTCAGAGGTCTCTGCCATTTGATTTACTGTGTCAAGTTTCTTTCACTTGTTCCTTCAGTCTCTTCTTGTTGAGTGTCATGTGTCATCATGGGTTTCCTTGGCACGTGCTCTCTCATTACTGGGACTGCCTGTTTTCTTTTGCACACACAGGAAGACTCATGAACACAGAGGACACAGTTCTCAGAACATAAGCAGGCAGACATCCAGCAAAAGGCATCATGAGGAGAAGCCAACTCTCCAAGATAGGTCAAGGGAGGGTGAAATACAGAAAGGTGGAAAGAATATGGAGGATGTCACCCCTTATTTCCAGCTGAGTGAACTGGATGCAGTTGGGAGTCACTCAAGGCGGAGAGAGTTATCTCGTTGTGGAGCATTGGGTGTACTCAGTCTTGATTGTGAGTTGCTAGTACACTAGACTGATACTTTCTTGCTTTCAAGGGAGCATCAATCTGCTTGAGCATAATTGTCAATGCATCCATGATCCATGGACAGAAGAAGGAAAAATCTTAGCTTGTTCAACATCTTGATCACTCAATTGTATCAGTGCATCTGATGGACTTACTTATTGGGTGCTGATTGTTCAGGTCCTAACTTGGAGAGGGAATCAATGGAGACTAGGCTGAAACATGGTCAAAAATTTATTGAATCTCCACATTATGAATCAACACCAAATGTTTGCAATGAGGGATGGTCAGGATCATCTGCCTGCACTTCACCTAGTGTGCAAAGTTCTCCTATGTCACCATCATTGTTGGAGAAAGTTGTCAACAAACAAGCCAAAAGTGAGGGTGGTGAGACTGATTGTATTATGGAAGAGAATGCTGACAAGGAAATTGGGGCTATAATTCCTGATACAGTCCAACAGCTTGAAAGGCAAGAAGATGATGGAGTTGCACACCCAAACAGTGCCGATCAAATGACAACACAGGTGGCAAACAGAAAAGGCAGAAGAGTTGGAAAGGAAAGAGCACGATGGGCTGATGAAGAAGGCCATGAACTGGAGAGTGGGATAAGTGGGAACTTGGAAATTTTGGTGGATGATGGCTTTTTAAAAAATGGTCCAGAAGTTGATGGTAAGGTAGAGGTGAGGATTTTAGCTTTGTCACCCCACTTTGACATGTTAATCCTTGAAGGAGTCTTTGGCTACTGATCTTCTTGTCTGTAAAATTGTGCAATATTCATGTGCTTCTTCAGCATGACTACATGTTATGTGTCTGTGCATGTAGAATGGTTTGATGATAAGGCTTGATGTTTGTACAAAAAGTAGATGCTAACAGTAGAATTGTGCTTGAGAATTAGCTTGTGAAGCTTAGAGGTTCCCCTGGATGCTATTAATCCACATCATGTGCAAGTGGATATGTTGTTGGTTCTGCCCCTGTACAATCTGGTAATATAACACAGTGGTTGGTTGCATTTCCAGAGGCACACTGAGATGGAGGGGTCTGAAGGAGGCTCAAGCCAAGTCTATCCAGGTTCCCATGCAGGGATTAAGGCAACCACTGAAGAACATGAACCTATGAAAAGAACATGGGAATCATTTAGTCAGAGCTACTCACCAAAGAAACTGAATGGTATAATTGTGGAGCAATCAAAAGATGCACAGCTGGTTCTGTTAAATCTTCCTGATCACTACAAGGGGATGGAGCCTACTCATTACATGGAGTACTGTGAAGAGCTTACAGATGGTCTGCATAGAGTATTGATGGTCCATGGCACTGGCAAGGAACTTTGGGGTGGGCATGAGGCTTGAGCATACTGGCAGATGAGGGTGGCAAATCATTGCTGTGCATAGAGATTTTTGAGTCCCAATCTTGTGCTACTATGTACAGTGCAGCATGCTCAGCCTTCAGAAACCAATGCAGGTTGAGAAGGCTCAGGGCATCTAACCACTGCTCAACAGTTTTCAGGAAAGTGTTCCATGGCTTTTGAGGAGGCTTGGGAAGGCTCTTATGGCTGGTTCTTTTTCTTCTCCTTTGCGCATTTCCAGTTCCAGATATAAACTACTGCAACAGAATGTGTGGTTTGAAGAAGCAAGGCTGATAAATGAGATTATCTGCCAGAAACACTGTCTGAAGGGATTGTAGCATCAATGATTGCACCACCCTAATCCAAGATTCCCACCACCAACCTGCACAATTGGTGGAAGCAGACGGACTTGTCTTTGGATTCCTCACATGGTGTGGCATGATTTGTGAGCAGTTTTACTTTCTTGAATGGCACTGGTGGTTTTTGCAGAACTCAGTTCCTTGCAGGGAAACCTGCAGGCAATACTCATGAGGTAGTGTTCAAGAAACAACTTCACCCTCCCTTATCTCCTGCTAGCATTCACCAACCAAACAAACTCATCCTAGTTCCAATACTAACTAATATATTCAACCTGTCATGATATTGCTGAGAAGACAAACGCTCTTCGTGAGGTTCAGATTGTGTACTAGATGGGGACTGCAGTAAGCAGGACGAGATCATTTCAAATGGCCTCTGCTAACAGTTACCATAGGGCTCGCTGTGATCAGGCAAAACAGCTAGTTTTTTTGACCTTCTATAGAGTTTAGCTCACATGTCCTCTTATGGGATCTTTTGAGATCAGTTCATCATTGCATATATCTGGTATGAAATTAATGATACCTCTTGAGTACTAACCAATGTTGTGATTGAGTCTTCTCACCACTTCTAGAATGCGACAGAAATTGAGGACATGTCCAACCTTTTTTCCTTAGGATCTGAACAGACAATTACATACTTAAATCTACAGCCACTATTAGGAGCTGATGAAATCAAATGGGCAGTAAATGGCAGCTAGTCACTCATGCCATTCATGATCAAGTTGATGATCTGATTCTGTTGTGGAGATGTTCAGGATGGACCACTCACTCAATGGGAGCAGGCACTTATTATTACCACTGGCAGAAGACAGAAGCTAGTTCATAAACTTGGTTGTATAAATTTGGAGCAATGGATGCATTGTGTGCATGAAAGCAACAAATAAATCCAAGTGAAATCTATGTTTAAAATCTTGAATTATTGTTTTTTTTTTTTTAAAAGCCCCTCCTCTCCCTATTCACATGTTTTTGGAGTGTTAGTTATTCAAAATCAAACCCACCTTGCTCACAAACCTCTAACCCTTGACAAATGCATGGATTTTCTATTTCAAATGTGGAGATTTTTTTTTATGTTTGATCCATGACTATACATACCCTTTCTTAACATCTTCTTTCAAAGTTTTATACCAACTTGATTTATTGGAAGGAATGCAATAATTCTCTGTGACCAAATTGTCAGATATGGATTTAGAATTTAGATGCTGAATCTCTTGGGCGGGGGGGGGGAAATGTTTTTATCCATCATTTTTTATGTAACACTATTTCTCTAGTATAGGATTTGAAACCACATTCAAAGCAAATTTAAATAAGTAGATAGTAGTAGTTTTGTTGGGTCCTGCCCCCACCACAGGGACAGGGACTCTTGCATTGGATCCAACTTTTGGAAGTTTTACCTTATTTGAACTGGTTTCATATTAGATGAACCAGTTTTTTTTTTGGTGAAAGTGTTTAGAATGTTTAGATTGGAATGAATTTTTTTTGCTGGTGTTCAGAGTGTGGACACAGTATGTAGATGTACAACATCTTTATCGATTGGCAGGGCCAGCGTGTTTGTGATGATGCCTTGTTGTTTTAGGTCTTGGGAATGCATTCTACAAAATGTGTGATTGTTGAGAATTGGGATCTCTTTAGTGCAAGGGACTAGTTAAGTTGTTGACAATCTTTTGATGCATGGTTGTTGACAAACTCATAGATTCCCCCAATTACGTTGAAACCTCTCTTGCTTTTCGCCAGAGGCAGAAAGATCTTGATGAAACCCTGCCAAATTAAATAAAAAGAAGAAACACCCATCTGAAAGCAGAAATGGAGGTACAAAAGGAGAGGATCAAACATCCTACTAAACGACAACACCCAAAAGCTCAAACCGGCCTTTTTTTTAAAATGTGAATTTTTACATTTTTTCAAGTTCAAAATGGGGCATTTGAACCGGTAGGCATATTTCAAGCCATTAGATTAAGCTGAAATTGCCACTTTTTGACAATGGAAGTAACCTTAAAGCCATTCATTCAATGTGTTGCTAATTTTTTTGAGTCACTTTTGTGAAAAAGATAGGTTGTTGGATGCCATATTTTGTTTAGTCACATAATTTGTCACATCAATTCATCTAAACATCTACCCTAAACCCTACACCTTTCACCTCCTTTGTGAATGCAATGAGTAACCTTTGTCACTTGAATTATTCAAGTAATGACTCTTTGATTCCTTCATCAACAAAAGATGTGAACATTGTTCTTGGAGCAAGTTCAATGCAAACTTTTGATGCCTTGTGTGAAAATAAGTGTTTTATGTTTGACCAACAAAGCATCAAGCTTTGGCATTGCTAGAAAGAATTTAAGTCTGTGACCTTGATATTATTGCAATTGTTCCACCAAAGAAATTTGGAAGAAAAAGAGGGTTTTTAATCATGTTTTCCAAGACATATGAGCTTGAAGCTTCCTTGGGTTGAACCTATTTTTGGTCCCGAAGGTAGGATGTCACACATATGATGCAAAGTCTATATTTTAGTAAAAAAAATGAAAGAAAATTATTTGTCCTTAAGTTTGATGGGTTACAAAAGCATGCAGGTTGTCACCAAACAACCAATGCATATCTAGGGTTGAAAATCAATGAGTATTATTTTAGTTTGAACAATTGGCATGTTAGATTGAAAGAGTGTATGTGAATTTTCATGGTTGTGTTTCTATGGCCCAACAACTTGCAAATGGATTTCATGTTTAATAGAAACAAAAATTTGTACAATTCACTACAATTTTTCACTTGTGAAAGTAAGGGTTGTCAATGATAGATTTTCAAGGTCAAAGGAATTGTGTGATTTCATGAAATTCCCAACCATCCGTTGTAAACATTAGAATGACAACACAAGTTGGAACATGCCTAATCCATGTGGAGTAACCTTTTGGTTGTTGGGTAAAAATTATAAATTAGTTACTTAAAACCAACCTTTTGAGCCAAATAACTTATGTTGTAGGTTTCAAAAATGCCATATACTTTGATTCAATGCTAGAGATGGATATAGCTTGTTATTTCTTACTTGCCCAAGCTACCATTCTTTCAACAAAAAAAAAACAATATATTAAGGCTGAGCAACATTTGTTAATATCATTTCCATAAATAATACTTGAGTAACATATAAAATATGTCCTTCCACACATTGATAATACCTAATACCAAAAGGAAGGTTATGATTTATGAGTCATAAAACTCTTTTCATGGCTTGCCAATGACATCGACTTAGATTACTTGAGTTAAACAAGTTGAATAGGAATAATCAAATCATGCATGCACAACTACATGTATGCACGAGGTTTCCCATAGCTTATGAGTAAGGAACCCTGTCTATGACAAGTTCTTCCTCTTTGGTTTGTGGACTATATGTTACATGGATAATTTAATGTCAACAAGTTCCAAAAAAATGTTAATCATGCTAAAAAATTTCATGTTGTAATGCTTAAAATTTTCTAGAAATACTTTTTTGAATAAAAAATATTCATTCTTTTGCTCAACTTCTTGTAATCTAAATTCCAAGTAAGAAATGAATATCAACCATTAATGTCATGTCAAATAGCTTTGTGAATTTAGTTTTAATGTTGGCAAAAAATTCCAAATTGTTACTTGCAACAATTCCATTGTCAACATAAATTGCAATAATAACAAAATCTTTGGTTTTTTTTTTAATGTAGACCTTGAATTTTTTTATACATCTTTCAAAACTAATTGCTAAGAGATAATCTTCAAGGTATTGGTACCATGTTTGATTTGATTGGCAAACTTTGTAAAGACTTGTGAAATTTGAAACCAAGATCTTAGGGTTTTTTTGTGTTTAAACTCCTAAAATTTTTATCTAGATCTCCTTTTCTAAAATTCCATTCAAGAATCCTATATTTACACCCAATTGATGGACTATTAAGTTATATTGGGTTGTTAGTGCTAATTGTTAAGTTATGGAAGATTCCATACACAAAGCTTGGAAAGAAAAGATATTCAAAATTAAATATTTTGGGTACAAAAAAACATTGTTGTATAATAGAATATTGACGTCCTTTCACCAAAGCTCTATGGACTCCCCCACCCCCTTTTTACAATCATTCTAGTTGAGTACAAATAGTCACAACTAGCTTTGAGTTCCAAACATCTTTGTATTTAGGTTTTATATTATACAAATTGATATAATATTCCAAGACTCCCATTTAATACTAAATTTAAGTTAATTAATTATGAACTCCCATCTTCTAAGCCTAGTAACTTTTGAAGTTATATGTTTAAGTTTTTCTAATCTTTTCATGAAGAATTCAATGGTCATAACTTTAGTTGGGCAGTATTTCAACACCACCATTTTATTCTTCACAATGTTTTGTATGAAATGATGACGTATATCAATATGTTTTGTACATGAATGATATTTGGGGTCTTGCCAATGCTATTGTTTTTTTATTATCATAGTTCAATATTGTTGGGTTGGTTGACCTTCACCAAGATCTTTGAATAAATTTCAAAACATATAACCTTTTAACTAATTGAGAGGTTAAGATGTATTTAGCTTTAGTACTAGAAAATGCAATGTTATTTTGCCTTTTGCTTTCCAACTAATAGCTCTTCTTGCTTATAGGAAATAATACCCATAAGTTGAATTTTTAGATTCCAAGTCTCCTACCCAATTAACATCAGATAACCCAACCAATTCCAAGTTGTTGTCAAATTCACTATAAGAAAACCCCATATGTAAATGTCCTTTTTAAGTACCTAAATATTCTCTCAACATTTGTCAAATCACTAAATTTTGTAAACATGATTTGAATTTATCCAATATCAAATGATATGTTTAGCCTTGTGCAACCCATGACATAGATGAAACATCCAACTACTTCTTGAAAAGGGTATTTATCATGTCTTCTTCTTCTTCTAGTGTTAATGGGCTTTGATGTAGATTCTAGGTTTTACTATTTGAATTAACATGGGTAGTAATTGATTTGTAATTTTCCATGTTAAACCACTTTGAAATATATTGTATGTATCACTTGTGACATATATGTGGATTTTTCCCAACACCTTTTATGGTTATTTGGATCCCCAAAATCTTTGTTAATACATTCGTGTCTATCATATTAAATTCAAATTTTAGCTGATCATTTGTGGGTAATAATAAAGCTATAGGGTCATTGGTGATTAAAGATAGTATCATCTATATATAAAGTCAACTAGACTATGAATTTTTATCCTAAAGTCTTTATGTAAATATTGGAATTGACTCCATTATTCTTAAACCCACATGATCCTATATTATCATTTATTTTCTTGTACCATTTAAGACCATAAACTTTCTTATGTAATTTACAAACTAAGTTTTTTTGGTTTAAAGTTATATATTTGTTTTAGGCTAAAACACAAATAAATATTTTCTTCTAATCTCCCATTAATAAATGCATTTTTAACATCCATCTAATGGATAGTTAACTTTTAAGTAGTAGCCCATGTTAGGAGAACTTTAATGGATGCAATTTTCATAATTGGAGAGAATGTATAGATCATTATAATCCACTCCCTCTATTTTAGAATCCTCTTTGCAACAAGATTGGTTTTAAATCTATCCACTTGACCACTTGAATTGAATTTTATTTTATAAACCCACTGTATTATGACCAAATGTTATTGTGTAATAAGGATATATTGGTATCCTTCATGCATTGCTTGTTTCCATTTATTGGTATCTTTATTTGCTAAAACTTCTTTGAAACTTGTGGGTTTGCATGAATGTGGAGATCCAAGTTAAGCAAAATCTAGAAAATCAATTAACCTTTGTGAAGGCTACCTATCTCTAGTTAAGTGGCTCATTTTTTGAATCATGGTGCACATTTTTGCAAAGTGCCTTTTCTTTGGACACCTATAATGAATAATAAAACTTATTAAATTAAATTTTTTGAAATTGATTGCACATTAAGCATTTGATTATGAAAATACTTATGTAATTGATTCTTTTTCAATAAAAGTACACCCACTTTTCACAATGGATTTTTGAAATATAAAAATATGGAATAGTTGATAAATTAGCGCATGGTAGAAATTAAAAAGGCTCATATTAAATGCCATTCCAAGTTATCTATAGTGATTCAATATATGGTGCAACTTCAAACAATAAACTTTTATGTGAAAAAATTCTCTCAAAAATCATAGTCAAATTCTAATTAAGGACTTTTGAATGGTCAAAATTGAACCATATTTTCATAAATCCCTAACATAATTATTTTTTCTCATATATATATATATATATATATATATATATATATATAGGTAGGCTCCTATTAATATGACATTTATTGCTTTTGATAATATGAATTTTAATATGATATGAATTTTTTAAATCAAAATTTTGACATTGGAAAATGGACTTTTGGGGATTTTTGTTTTTTCAAAAAATGAGCCACCTTAGAATACACACACCCAAGGCACATGTTAATTTGTCTTTTCATATCCATGTTGCTAGTTAAAGAAAAGGAACAAAATAATTATAAGGATATGAGATGTTTATTACGGAAAAAAATGAGGTAGTTGGGCTGGGAAATGTAGTAGTTATTTTTGGAATTGTCTTTAAAATTGTCCAAGGATGATCATACGAAGAACAATGCAAAATCAATTGTCCAAGGATAGTTGTACAAAAATTTATGCAAAATTTTCAATATATTAATTCCTAAAAAAAATTGTTAGTGGAATTTCCTAAGTCACAAATGCACTAAATTAGAATTTGTAGTTATTTACATCTGCAAATTCTTGTGTTTGGGGTTAATGACGTGTAGTTGTAAGATCAATGTCATCTATGACCATCAACATTGGTGAGTTGATTACAACATTTTTATCTTAATTTGAATTCAAAATTATTTTATCAATCTTTTATGAATACAAATTTTTTCAAGTAATTTTACATTACACATTTTCTTGATTGTGTTTTAACAACATTTATTTGCAAATCATAGCTAGAAAGAATGCAATGATGCAGCAAAACATCCACTACATATTTTCTTGCAATCCTCGTTCGTCAAAATGACTTGCCATCTGTAGAAAAAACAACACCAAATCGATCTGAGGTGTCTAGGTCTAGATGTGACCAATTTAATTTGGGCTTTGCTTGTTGTGCATTATTAGTGACAATCAATTATTATTATTATTTTGAAATGTTTTTGTGTGATTTTCAATAGTTCATCATTATTTATATCAACATCAAATTTACTTTGAATTAGTATATATATAATGGACATGAAAAGACGCATGTTAATTTGCCTTTTTCATTATTTATGTTGATAGGTAGGGAAAAGGAGTGAGGTAGTTATAATGATAGGAGATAATTATTTTGAAAGTTATTAAGAAAAGAGATAATTATTAGGAAAGAAGTAAAATAGTTAGGCTTGGAAATTGAGGTAGGTATCAATTATTTTTGGAATGATCTAAGGACAACCATACAAAGGATTATGCAAAGATCAATTATCCAATGAGTACCATATGAAAAATTATACAATGACCACAATCTTGGACACAAATTGAACATCATTTTGAACCCTAGTATTTGCATCAAATTTAGGATTCGTATTATCATTGTATTTGACAAGGGACCAACATTCCATCAACAACTTCTTGTACAAAATACAATTTGTACATGTGACGACTCTTCACTCAAGATGATGAGGAGCTAATTTCAACTTTTGCACCAATAGGAATGCTTGATTTGGGTTGAACATCGGCCCTAACTCCTAGTGTAAAGGGGGCCTTATAACCACAAAATCAGCATATTTAAGATGCATTTGTTATGGCATCTAGGATGCAAGTTTTGTGTAATATTTTGCAGTTATGTTGAGGGCTTTTGGGAGGGCTTCATATACAGGGTTTAGGGTTTAGGGTTTATGTATATGTCTGAAGTTCCTTTTTGTGTTTGTATTTTGTTTTTGTTGGTAATACCAACTTTGTTCTTGCTCCTTTGCAATTAGAGTTTGCACTCATTAGGTTTGCTTGCAAGTGTGTGATCAAAAGTGTTTCATTTGCAAGATTCTGTATCATGTTATGGTACCTCCCACATTTTTTTTTTGACTTGGGAAAATGATAATTGTTTTGGAGCTTTTGGTGTGATTTTGATTCCATGGTGGAGCTGAGGGACCTGGATCCTGGAGTAGATTGCATGGGAGTCTAGTCATCTGTTTGGAGCTGAGGAATTGCAGCTACTTTACAGGTACTATTGCTCAGAGTTTTCACCTTTGGAATCCTTTCTGAAGTCCCTGATGAGTTTGGCTGATGAGTTTGGTTGATGAGCATGCCACCCCACCATGTTGTAGCAAATGGGCAACAGGGCTTTGTAACAAAGAGTTGCAACCTCCATTGAAAAGTCATACATGAGGTAAGAGATACAAGACAGCAAGGAGTTGGGAAATGGAGAGCAGGTGGCATATGCATTGCAATCTTGTTATTCTCATTCTGATTTGTCCTCCGTCATAATCAGAAGTTGTCTTTTAGGTCATCATGATTATGCTTCATGGATTTGAGGGAGCTGGACTGAAAAAGGAGAGAGTCCAGCAAATGATGAAACTGTTTTCCTGATGGAGTGTTGGAAGAATGTTGAAGGCATGAGGGGTTGTGTCTGTGCCTTTTGACACTCGTCTGTGTCTTTTGACACTCAACCATACTGAAGCTGAGCTTTGCCATGTGCTTAATGATGCAGTCTATTTGTGTTTTATCCATTCTGGTGCCCAACCCTAGACCTTAGATGTCAACCCCTAACTCTGACCCAATCTCTGCATTTTATGTCTCTTAATAAGCTAGAATCTGTTGTGTTGACAGATGCATGGATCATATTGTGCATGGATTCCATTCAATTAGGTTGTGACCACACTCATTCATATTGTATTAGTGTTGATTTTGCTGGAACGAACAGAATGGTTACCATCAACATGGTTTGCAGTTTTATCTGCCAATCTTATAGATGTGGATTCCATTTGGTCGACTAAAAGTCTGAATTACTGGACTTCGAGCTCAAGAAATCTAATGATTTTCTTTCTTGGATGCAGAATGTATCTTGTTGTAGTTGTAAACAAGGACCACCAAGCCTGGCATGAGGTAGCAGCTCAAAAGATACAGCTTGTCTCTGCCTCCTCACATACTCCCAAGTCTTCAGAATGGCACACATGATGAAAGGATGAATGTTTGGTATGATATTGAAACAATTGTTGGCGAGGGTGCAAATGATCTCATCTACTTTAGAAGGTATACTCTCAAGTAGCAATTCATACAGTGTCAGACTGCCATACTTCAGAGTTGGGATTGGAATTTTAACATGTACTTCCTTCAAATGTTGGCAAATGCCAGTGGATCTGGAAAGTGTGAGTCTTGCAGCCAGGACATGGGTTGTGAGGTTTCTTGATCAGGTTTTTTATCAACATTGTGCTGAAAATAATGTCTAAATGTTTTGCATAACCAGTGTTGATTTTCTACACCAATGGAACCACAGGAAAGCCCAAGGTGTTGTTCATACCCATGATAGTATTGACTTTTAGGTCAGTGTGTATGTGTGTCCTACAGAGAGATGATCCAACTGCATGTGTCTGTGTGTGTGTGAATTTCATTCCTGGTGCTCCATGCAACTGGGGATGGGTCAATTACTATGTGACACACTGTTTTAAATTGAGTGCAGTGGAGTCTATGGTAAGTGGAGTTTTAGCAGACCCTGCAGCTCATTGTCTCAAAGTTGTAGCAATCTGCAGTTGCATATACACTTGCTGTTAATCAGCTGATATTGCTGACTTGGAATGAACCTATTCTGGTCTCAAACAACTCAATTCTTCTTAGCGCATTCAGCATGCACATAGCTTGTCAGAAACCTTCATAACTCTGGAAAGAGGACTGCAGTTTGATTCCTCTCTTACATCCTGGAGTTCTATTGTCATGGCTCTAGGTTTATGAAAGCTGGAAGGAAATTCTACCATTGATGGGAGGTGTGGAGTTTGATCATTGCAGGTGAGACTTGTTGCCAATGAAACAGTTGTTAGGGAACTCTATACCAAGATTCCTGGAATGTTCAGTGAATACTGATGTCAACCACAGTTATAGAAAAGATGGGGTGTCCAATTCTCATCATTTCAGTGCCACACTATTGAGGTACATAGATTTGTTTCTTGTTGGTCTATTTTGCAGCATCTGGTGATAGCTAAGTGTGTAGTAATTGGCATTCCTTTCAAGGACTACAGGGAGAGATTCTCACAGCCATGATAGTGTGTCATGAAGAACAGAATGCTGTGAAGGCAGCTGTTCATCGGCCCATCCTCACTTTACAAGCTGCAGACGGGCTCCTAATCTAATTACCCTCCTCTATAAGGTCAGATGCTCTGCAAATATTTCTTGGTTTTTGAGTTATCATTCTTTCTAGCCTTGCTATCTGAGTGAGTGGCCATTTTGCAGATGAATAGTGACAAATTTCTTTAATGGGAATTTGAAAGACCATATTGCATTGATCTTCTGACACTAGTATTAACCATAAACTCCTCAAAGACCATCTTTCACATTTCAGCTGGGTTCTTAGTACACCCTTATCTTTCTCTTTACATGATTGTGGTTTGATGTATTTTGCACTGGTGAACAAGAAAGGAGCAGAACTTGCTTCTTTCAAGAATTGCTGCCAAGGTGATCCTTCCAGTAACCAAGAACAGTCTTTTAAGCTTGCACATATTTCTACATGCAATTGCTGCATGATCCTCCAAGTAACCGAGAACAATTCTCTTATGATTGCACATGTTTCTAAATGGAGTCCTTTTGCTGTAGAGTTGATTACCAAGAACTTTGACATCATACCTGTCTCCAGACCTGCACAGCAAATAGTCAGGAACTCTGAGATCTATGGAAATCTGTCTTCTTTTGGTTTCTAGCTGTCTGTGAGTAGATAGACATCTTTGCATCTTGGGTCCCTTTCATCATGATGTGGAACAGATAAAGGTATATGCAATCTGTTGTCAAGTCAAACACCTCTGTGAAATAGATTCATCAATGCATGAGTGGGCTTCAGGAATTCCTTCCATATCTGGGAGTGGTCCCAAAATCTGTACTGTTGGGCTAAGCGATCAAAGTCATGGCCACCACCACCATGTGCGGTGGCACCATTCATCCTACAGAATCAAGCCACCATAAAGGGTAAAGCAAAAAAGCATCAAGTGTGATGGGGCTCAAGGGTAAAAGCATAAAGTATCAAGCGTGCATTGAAAGGAAAGCTGATCAAAAGGGCATTCTGGGGGCCCAGTCATTTGTAACGGGAAGAAAGTACTGATGTGCTGGCCTGCATGTTGTTGTGTGGCCTGGCAACTATTTACTCTTAACTTTGTGTTACTTTTGTCCCTTGACTGCAGAGAAGCTCAGTGTACCTATCTTGTTCTTACACCTGGGCAGCAGTGACAGAACCACAGGATGTCCATTCAGCTTTTGCTGGAGATCAGTTCAGTTTTTTAGTCTGAGGAGGAAACAGATCACACATCCATAGTTTCTTCATGTGTTGCTGTACCATTTTCAACACAAAAAGCTCTCATTTGTGGTCAAATTGTCGTCACAGCTACAACAGCAATCCCCGCAAAGTATGGTAGCCCTGCGACTTTCATCACCACTTCAACAGTTCCACAACACACCATTCACCGAACAAAGGTCTTACTGAAAGGATCAGTGAAAATGGTGGCCTTTGAATATCGAGGCATTTGATGTAAATCTCTTTCCCAATCATTTGCTAGATGTGCACGAGTGCAAGACCAATTTGACCCCAAATTGAGGAAAAACATTTACAAGATATCAAGAGGAATTTCTGTGAAACTCAAACAAAAGTAGGTTGCAGAATCTATGGAATTCTGCTCAGTAATTCAAAGTTTGTGAAGCTTTGTGTAGTTTGTGGAGCTTTATGGAGCTTTTTTTTTTTAAACTTGAAGAAAATTTTCTGTTGCAATGAATGATACAGGAAACCAACAGTTTGTTTTTGAATCATTCATGTGGTCCTTCACTTCCTCTTGCAGAGATAACAACCATGGGAGACTCAAAACTTTTTTCTTGCACAGTTTTTACAACTGACAACACCGTTGCAATTCGTACTCTGAAGAAAGTAACAATCAGACAAAAGAGATGGAAGAGTGAAGAGGCAGACAAAAAAAACTGACTTGTAAGAAAATAATGCAAACCAGAAAGAGGGAGGAAAAAAAAAAAACTGACTTGTAAGAAGATCATGCAAACAAAAAACTTAAAAATTAGTACCAGTTTTGTTGCAGACAAATCCAGAGAGATCTGAATGCACTACTGTTTTGAAGTTGAAAAGTACTCTGATTTTGTTGCCAAGGAAAAACCTCAGTTTCACTCTCCTCTCTCTCTCTCTCTCTCTCTCTCTCTCTCTTTTTGCAGAACAGGGTTTGCAACAAACAGACACAGAAATCATCTAGACCTAATTCAATACAGTTGCAGTTTGCAGAGATGGAAGAATGCATCTGGAATTCAGAGCAAACTTTTTCACAAGAGACAAAGGGATTGAGTTGTGTTTCGGACAACTAACTCCTTGGGACAAAAATCCTGATTAGTTTAATCTAGAAAAATGTGATTAGTTTAATCTGCGTTTTTGGTGAGGAAAGTGTTAACGGTGGGGTTTTGGTCTGGTCGCGGAGAAGAAACTAGTTCTCAACGTCTCTCCCCAACAATCTTTTCCTGGAATAGGAAGAGAGAGTGAGTCAGTCCCCACCTGCTGCTACTATTTTTTTCATTTTGAGTGAGCTTCATGTGAATGTCAGAGTAAGTGTCCATGGTAGTGTTGTTGTTGTTGTTGCTGCTTTTTTCCCAACGGTGTTTTGCTGTCCGAGAGAGAGAAAAATAAGGCTTTTTGTTTGTAGTTCAATTGTTTTTCTGTTTGTCGGCAAGTTTTTTTTTTTTTCTTCTCGGTTGTGGTGCCATTTGATTATTGTCTGTAATCTGGAGATGGGCTTTTCTGCTCTGAGATGTGCTTCTCTTTCTGCTTCTGTTGCTGCTGTTGCCAACTAAGTTTTGGACTTTGGAAGCGTCTGTTCCGAGTTCTTTCGTGGATTGGGAAGGACTTGATATCGCAGGAGGACGGAGATGTTGGGAAACTTGTGAGGAATCGGAAGAGGAGAAGAACAAGATGAGCATTGGGTCTGTGGCAGCAGCTTGTAGAGATGATGACAGAAGAGTTGTGGAGAAGAAGACTATGGTGAAAATTTGAACTTGAGGGAGAGCAGTGAGGAGTAGAGAAACGGGCAGAGGGAGAGAGAGGTGGTGGTGGTACAATGTTAGATGTGCAGCAGATAGGTGGAGGTGGAGGACGAGGAGAAGAGCAACAGCAGCAGCAGCAGCAGCAGCAGCAGAGAGGGAGGTACTTACATCAAGCACAGCTCGCTGGGTTGAAGCGGCTGTCTGCAAGGGCAACTGCAGGACCCACAAAGGCAGCAGGAGGCGCACGAAGAGTTTTCTTCTCCTTCTCTGCGTACGCTAGGAGTGTGATCGAGCACCTCAAGAGAGCGCAAGTGCCAATCGCAGAAGGACTGTCGGATGGAGAGTTCGACAGAATCGAAGCCACTTTCGCTTTGACATTTCCTCCTGACCTCAAGGGAATTTTGCAAGAAGGGCTGCCAGTGGGAGCCGCGTTTCCCAACTGGCGGACGGGGAATTTTGAGCAGCTGAGAACAAGGATCGACTTGCCGTGTGCAGGACTGTTGCACGAAGTCGCGCTTGGAAGGTTTTGGTGGAACACATGGGGACCAAGGCCTGCAGAAACCCAGCATGCTGTGCAAATCGCCAGCGCTGCCTTACGAGCGGCTCCCATCCTGATTCCCATGTGTGGTCATTGCTACATCCCTTGCTCTCCTAACCAAGCCGGCAACCCGATCTTCTTTGTGTACCAGAAGGAGGTTGTGTACTGTGGGTACGATGTTGCAGATTTCTTTGATCGTGAGTTGTTCTTGGTGCACGCTTGCATGGATCCTCTGGAAGCCCCGGATTGGGGAGAAGAAACTGGACTAGGGAAGGGGACCAATGGAGGGGAAAGCTTTCACCAGGCACATCTGGATTCATTGCGTAGAAGCTCAGCTGCTTCATCAGGTGTAGACTCTTCTGAGGCATCGAGCTCAGGAGCATCAGAAAGTGGAGGAGAGACTTGGGGGCGGAGTCTGGATGTCCTTGCCAAGCAATCAGATGGGTGGTTGCTTGGGAATTTGAAGCGGACGAGGGGATGCCCAAATGATCCAGTCAAAGTGAAAGATGGGGATGCAACCCGGCAGCTCACATTGTCAAGAAGCTTAGATAGGAAGTCACAGGAATCAGACTCCACAAAGATTTTCAGCACAGAGAAACCTCTCCCGAGCCAAGCACTGATGAATATCTCACTGGCGATGCCACCATGGGCAGCAAGAACTCCACGACACATAGATTTCTGGAGTGATATTGCTGATAAACAGAAAGCTTCTGTGGCAGTTCCTCCTCAAGAAGATGGGCTCTTCTCTCCTTGCGATATGGATAATGATGACATGATGACACAACCACCCAGATTGGATTCAATTCCTGCCAAGCATTTGGATGTGAGAGATGAAGTTGAGCCAAAAAACTCCAGCAAGTGGGTGGCGTGCTACCTTGAGGAGATGTCTCTTGTGCTTCGCCAGGGAGGTTGGAGAGAGGATGACATCTCTGACATGATGGGAGCACGGGCTTTGCCCAAACTGTGGAACCAACAGCTTGATGCACAGGTGAAGAAGATTTCGCGACTGGTTTCACGCCAGTTTTTGCAAGATTTCTCCCCAAGAGATTTCACTACATCTTTGCAGCAATTGAGTACTTTGTGTAGCACATGTTTTGTGGGCAATGCACACATAATTTTGTACACCGGCACTAAAAACAGATAACTGATACACAAGCCTTGAGAAACGGCTCTCAAATTCAACAGGGCATTGTTGTACTGTCTGCAATCAAAACAGATCTGTTTGTTGGAAATCTGATGAGGAATATGGTTGTTGCATTGGCAGGCAGTGCTGCTAAGCTTAGCAAAGGAAGTGGAGCTTCTGTCCACCTTGCTGAAGAAGGCGGGATGGAGTGTACCAGATGTTTCAGAGTCTATGAAATGGGGTTTATGCACCTTGTGGTAAGAAGGATCATGTATGTCTGTTTTCCAGTTATTATCATCACAAGCTTCCCAATCTCACAGATCTAGGTCTGAGAAACTTTATGATCCATTTTGAAATCTGTTATCAAGTTTCAAGGTCTGATTGAATGTCATCCTTTGTAACTATGGTGCAATTCTTGGACTTTGCAGACCATCTTCTCGGTTTAAGCAGTCTGCTTATTCAGGGCGTGTAAGATAAGGGGTTGAGAAAGGACATGGTGCTTGTATGGAGTCCTCACAGCATGGTGCTTGCATCTATGAGAAGCGATTTTTTTCATTTGTAGGAATTTCAACCACAACCTAGTGGAGCAATGTATTATCGGGTTTGTCTTTAGACACCTGAAGTAGTCTTTTCATTCATAGCTGTCCATGTAAATTGCTAGAGGGGGGCAGCAGACAGATATATTTGGTATTTGGCCTGTTTGAAGGAAGCACAAAAGCTCCTAAACTGTGCCAAAGAGGGCAAGTGTAGTCCTAATTTTTTTGATGGCTGATCTCCGTAATCCCTTTATTCAGATCATTTTGCCTCCATAGATATTGGGTAATTTATCAGGCACCATGATGAACCTGGTGCAAAATTATAGGTTTCATGGGTTGTCAAAGGCTTGGGTATTGAATTGCTTCCTTCTGGACTTGGAATTATTGGGCAAGAAATTGTTAACCATTTAACTGAAGGTAGCAACAGTAAGACAGTTCTACATCTTATTCAACAGCTGCTGTTCTGCAAACTTATGAAACTGCATTCAGTTAGTTGAGGTTGCTCATAGCTGCTCTATTCTCATCTGTGATGCTTAAGAAGACATTCTGTTGGGAAAGGTGTTCTGCTGGAGCCTCAATGAATGGGTTGAGGAGAGTAAAGGATTGACATTCCTTGTCTTGAAGCATCTCAACTGCATTGAGTTTAAGGACAGTTGAGGGTATTCTCCTATTCACATAAAGACAATTGTTTCTATATAGTTAATGACATGAATTTTGTGTAGTTATTTGCACAAATTTAATCTTCTCCATGGATGTGGACAATTCTCTTGCAAAATGCAATCTTCCCTGTACCTTGCTTTTTGATCTCATTAATCAAACTCTTTTCTCATCTGCCTCTTTATCAACATTAGCTAGGAGTATAAGCTATGAGTAATACCTTGTACCAGTCCTATGCAAGCATCATAGCAATGGAACAGGGAGAAGAAACCTGGGAGTTCTAAACCTTGGACACAAAGAGATGCAGGAAACAAGAAACAGAAATGGGTTATAATGGTATCTATATGATTTGGTAATGTCTAAAGCGGAGTACATTCTGATTGTTATATGCAGGTTCTGGTTTTTTGGGTGGATTTTGAATTTTGTGGAGCTCTGATGCAAAGTTGCATTTGTGGAGAGGAGTTTGAAACATCCACATGTACAGAACCAGCTTCATCTGTGGTAAAATGCAGTAGAATATCTTGGGTGTGTGCAGAGACTGAAAGCAGACTTCTGTTAAGGATTTCTTGTTGTGAATCCAATGTTTACAATGTTCAAGTTTTGTGTGTTAGCCTCTTGAGCGTAAATTGTGAAGGAATCATGGTTGGATGTACATAACATTGGACTTTATCATAGTGAGATCTTTCAACTGGTCTCTGTCTCGTTCTCTGTGACCAGAATGAACACCTTTCACTCCAAACATTACAAAAGGAGGAGAAACACAGTAGGGGTTCCTAACATTATAGATCTCTTTGACTTCCTAGTAAGGGATCTAGTGCATACTACCAGTGCTTTCTTGCCTAATCTTTGCAGGGGCTGAATCCGAGACCAAAACCACCTTGCGGCATAAGAGAGTCACATCCTTCTCAATGTTGGTAAGATTTCTTTCGAACCTGCACATAAAACAAAAGATTAAGAGTAATTCTTCATATACCTACTACCAGAGGCATGAAACTAGCAATTGCAACGAATTTAGGCAACCTAGGTTGTGAATCTGGAAATCAGAAATCTTGAAACATAATCTGTGAATGTAAATCTGAATCGAACGAAGGGTTCATGAAGAAGGGAAATGGACCTTTCTTTCCGCAATTTTTTGGAATTTGTATCAAGTACAAATGAAAGTTTCTGGTATGCAGCATTTGTATGTGCCCACTTCAGCTTCAAATTGTTCACCATCTCCATTCGCTCCTTCTCATCCAGTCTGCCATTCCCCCACACCCCAGGAAACCAAATCTAGCACCATGTTTAGGTTGCATCAAACAACAAATCAAGGTAATAACTATAGAAAGTCTTCATTGATTATGTTACTTTAAATAGGGTTTAAAGACAGGATTGAGTCCAACAAAATTCTACTGACTGTGAATATGCAACAAGCAAGCAGATGTGGGATTTCAACATTTCTGACTACACATCACGTCTGAATCACAACATTCCCATTGTTTCATGGTTTGGTTGCTGTAAGTAGGGTTATGGAAATGTACTTGCGAGTTCCGTCATGTCTGCATTTGGCCTGCTCTTCTGGACTGTCCCGTTTCTTGATTTCTGCTGCTGTCCGAATTCTAGTTTCCAGATACACTGGTAGCTTTCCATAGTTCTTCTTTGTGACATATCTTCTCTTCTTCTTTGGACATCCAGTCTTGTTTGCTTCTGTTCACCACAACACCACACAGGTATATATCAGCATCTTAACCTTCAGCAACAGAAAATGATGACAATCACTTAAATGATTTCTATACAGATTTGTTTTGCTGTTGGAGCTTGTTGTAGTCATGTTGTAAGAGAGGATGTAGAGGACGAAGGGACTTAACTGGTTTTGATGACTTTCACGGCATTCACCTTAATCCAATCTTGGTTGCCCCCAAGTCCATATTTCTGGTGATAAACAAACACAAATTTCTGGGTGAAAGTTGAGCACTGTTAACAATCTATTATTCATAACTAAGACGAAAAACATAGCAATGGATTTCAAAAACTTGAGCTGTCTTCCATCAAAACTGCCTATTCTTCAAAATTTGAGAGCATCTTTCTTTACTCTTAAAATGCCCATTTTGCATGGGGAAATTTCAGCTGCATTTGAAACAGAAAATGAGAAAGTATGCGTAAAATGAAGGATATGTGTGATCAATTGTGTGTACCGGTGGTTCTGTTGGGATATCTGGCTTCACCTTTGCTTTTACTGAGCATCTGTCCACTCCTACACAAAAGAGAATCATGTGTATTGCTCTTGCAAATCTAACCCTCTTTTTCTTCCACACTGTGCTTCAAGCAGATCGGTAATGAAAATACTGAATGAAGAAAAGAATACCAACAGTTATATTGAAAATTTTCCATCTCCTGGACATATGTACCATAGGTAATTATCCGTTCCTTGGAGTGTTTCTTGAGAAAGTTGGTGGGAAGTGGTTTAAGGGTGCCAGGAGAATAGCCAAATGTGGCCGCTGCTCTTTCACTCATCATTTCCTTCATCCTCAACATTATCTTTGCCAACTTCCTTTCCCTCTGCATAACTTTCCATCCCCATACCTCCTTCGCATTTGTGAAACACTCTGCACTCAATCCACTTCTCTACTATTGCTAGCTGTCTGTTAAATCACTGAAGTAAGAAGCAATATCAAGCTTGTGAGGTGCATGTACATTATTGATTACTGAACTAAGAAGCAATTGAAGCTTGTAAGGTGCATGTACATTATTGATCACGGAACTAAGAAGCAATTGAAGCTTGTGAGGTGCATGTACATTATTGATCACTCAACTAAGAAGCAACTTAAGCTTGTGAGGCGCATCTAAACTATTGAATCAGGCCATTGCAATGCTTCTTGTTCACAAAGTACCATATCTCTAACTAAACTGAACAATCTGTTTAGTTGATATTTGCACACATGCAAGACTGCTATATTCTTCTTGCTTACTTTTCATTTGCTTTACAACTTTCAGTCACCGGGATTCTAGTTTAGTAACATGTCTAACTAAGCTTAATTTGTTGGCACACAAAAACAAAGGGGGCAAAAACTAAAGCTCATTAACTGAACCAATACGTGTACTTTCCCCAATTGTCCATGCTGACATTACCACAATTACCCAATTGTGGACTGCCAACAGCACCGCTGCCCAAGTTTTCATATCAAGGATGCAAATTATTGCTTCTCATGAAATCAAGCTGAGGAAGAAACGATTGGAAAACTGGGTGAGTACAGGGAAGAGGAAGCAATACTGGCTTTGAATACAAACCACTTCTCTAGCTGTCGGGGGAGGAGTTCGAGGCTTCTTTATTGCAGGTGGCTTTATTAGTTCGTATACACTCTCCTTCGATTCCCACATCTTGCAAAGAATTTGATGAATCCACTTTCCTGATTCTTCTCTCTAACTCTCTTTTCTCAACCCACTTGGATAAGCCCTAATTTGCACTCTCTAAGCACTGAAACTCCTCACAAGGAGATATCCAAAAAAACCTGGCAACTAAATATTTCATACAATCAATCAAACATAATCATCACACTTAATACACATTCAAACATTTGAAAGAATATGTGGGAAGAAGAAGAAGAAGAAGAAGTCTGCGAGTAATTCTCTGCATGACTACTCAGTAATTACAATTGAGAAAAGCTTGTGAGATTGGTTTTGCGAAAAGCACACACAATGATGAGCTCATTGGGTTTTTTCTTTAGACATTGAAGAAGAGCTGTGGGACAGCACAAAACTCTCTTTGGTCACTATGTTCACTATTATTAGCATATACAAAAACCAAACAGAGTGCAAAGAAAGAAAGAAAGAAAGAGGGTAGCAAAACAAAACAAGAGGATTGGTTTGGGGAGAGTGAGATCATGCTAGAATGTAGGGGTAGTGTTCAGCTGAAGATGTAGCGGTTGTGAGAGTAACTGTCCATGTCAGGTGCCAGTCCCATCAGTGTTTGGGGATCTCAAAATGGTGTCCCAAATCATATGTCAATCAACCTTTTTTTTGCCACTCTTTAGAAAGAGTCCTTATTGTCATAATGATGGGAACATTGCAAATTCAAAGAGAGGAAGGGGGGCGGGGGGATGGGTATGTTTAGTTCTCATGGGTATCAATATTGGAATTAAGACTAGTATTGTAAAATAGGATACCTTTTCAGGTTCAGCAGTAATTAAAATTATTTTTGAGAATCCCGATTTTTCTAGAAATTATCTGTTTGAAATGATGAAATTTAAGGGAATTACAAGGGAAGAAAAAGGTTGTAAAAAAGGTCTTTATTTTGGTAGAGGTTCGGCATCTAGAGAACCTACCAAAGAAACTGCCTATATTTATTGCTGAAATTCCATCATTTTTTATTTTTTATTTTTTAAAGCTGCCAAAGTGGATTTTTAAAAATAAAGTAAATATTCGACACCTGAGTGCTAAGCCTGAAAAGGTACTATGGTATTGCAAAAAAGGCTTGCCTATATAGGCTTCTTGCATGAGGTGGGTTATAGTAGGACTATGCCTAGTTTGGGTAATAACCCACCTCATGTACACACATTGCCTTTCATGCATGATGATACAATTGACACCCTATAATTACACAAAGTGAAGCTAACACATGGACAAATTGAAATCCAAACATTGAATGTACTATTGTTGGTATTGTCTTATTAGTCTTTGCTTTAGCTTGAAAAATGAACCATGATCTATGGCCATGGGGAAAGTATCATTCTAAAACCCTTAAAATTAGAATCTTGACCGGTTAGAATGTGTTCCTTCATTTGTTGATGTAACATCAATGATGTTGACATCACCAAGCAAGCCATCCTCCCTCTCTCCAACTTTGTGGTTTTTCGTGGTGTTGGTCCTCTTTTAAAATTCTTATTGCTATTCATGTCCAGCTTCTTTGTGCTTTTGCTCCTCTTTGAAGTTCTAAGTTATTGCTCATTGTGGCCTCTTATAGGTCTTGGTCCACTCAAGAGCTATCACCAATAGTGGCCCTTTATGTGGTTTGGTTGTTATTGTTCATGGCTTTTTATTTTGGTTTGGTTTCATGGTTTTGCTCTTGATATTCATGGTCTTTTTGTGGTTTTGTTGTTGGTTTTGGTCTTACGTTTACTAATCATGATCTTTTTGTGGTTTTGTTGTTGGTTTTGGTCTTACGTTTACTAATCATGATCTTTTTGTGGTTTTGTTGTTGGTCTTGGTCTTAGGTTTACTAATCATGATCTCTTTTATGGTCTTCTTATTTTTGTTCATGTCTTTTTGCATTGTGTTTATCATGACTTTCTATCTCATCTTCCTATTGTTATTCATGACCTAGCAAGTGTTGATCATGGCTTTCTATCTTATCTTCCTATTGTTATTCATGACCTTGCAAGTGTTGATCATGGCTTCCTATCTTATTTTCCTATTGTTATTCGTGACCTTGTAAATGTTGATTGTGATTTTTTATTGTCATTTTGCATTTTCTAGTTGTGGCTTTGCTTTTGTCAATCATGATTTTGGTTTTGGTCGAAGTGGCCTTCTTAACAGTTTTAAGTTTTAATCTTGTTGTTTGTGGTCTTGTTCTTCTTTAAAGCTCTTGATGCTCATTGTGGTCTCTAGGTGCAAGTCCTTTGTTTTGGAAATGCACGTTTGCTCCTCCCATACCTTTGTTTCTCTACCCCTCCTCCTTCCCTCCTCCTTTCACCATGTTACAAACATTGTTTGGACATGCCTTCATGCTTGCATTTTGGTTTTTCCCTTTTGCCTAGCTAGTTTGTGTTGATTAAATGTCATGTTGAAGTTCACACAAATGTTGGGTGAATATACATTTTCTCATATACCTTCAGATACAATTTTTAAAAAATTGTATTTACCAATAGGCTAAAGGTGTATTATCATCCATTTTTTTCCATTAGGGTAAGATAGACATAGGAGATAGTTTAATTAGAATATTAAAAATTGACATGTGAAAAAATGGATGATCAAAATAACATTTTTTACTTTAATCTATTAAAAATAAAACATATCTAACATACATGCAAAATTTGAATTTATTTTATTTTATTTTTAATTAATTAATTAATTAATTAATTAATAATTTAAAACATATGAATTTTAATTATTTAATTTCAGAAGTGAAATTAATTTCATTATGAGATTTTTAAAAAATTAATCTGAATAATTTGGTTTAATTTGTGCTCAAATAAAATTAAATAAGTTTTTGTAAGTTTTTTACATTTGGAATTAAAAATATAATTAAATGCAATAATTTTTTTTAACGAATTAAATATACTTAAACATATTTTAAATACATTTTACATTTTGAAATTAAAAAGCATCATAAATTGTAATGTAATTACAAAACTAAAAAATGAATTCAATTGAATAATGATATTAAAAATATGCATGTGTAATCAATTTGATAATGAAATAATCCAATTATAAGAAAGGTATGATGTGTGATATTCAAAAAATATGTGTGTTTATATTTTTTTGTTAACAATTTGTATCATCACATGAGGTGGTGGACAAATGATAAAGGCCTCATGTTTTGATTGAAAATGTGAAATTCAAACCCGTTTATGGACATGTTGTGATAATGACATCATCATCATGAGTTCTTATAGGTTCATTGAACTAGTGATAGTTAGCTTGGAAAAAAATGTTTGAATCATAGGTCTAGTGTGATTGTATTTTGAATGTGTTTTATAATTCCATATAAAAAACTTGATATTATTATTATTATTATTATAATATATCATTTAAAAAATAATTCACTTTTTAAATTTTGAAATATAAATTATTATTGCCACATCAATTAATAATTTTAGTCAAATAAGTTCAATCATTTTTTGGCATAAACTATTGGTTTGATATGACACTAGACATTTTTGTTCACTATTCATTGTAACTGAAATTTTAATCATAAAAACCAACATAAAAATCACGTCATGTAACAATGAATTAATCATCCAAGAATCATTTGAAATGGAATTTTAAAAATGACCCATTTCACATTTCTTATCATCCTCCAATTGAAATTGTGGTTATTAAAATTTTAATTTATCACATCCTTGTGGTCAACACCCTATAAAATCCCATTTGTGATATGATATTTATCAAACTTTTCACATGATTCACAAACTTAGTCCATTCATATGGAATCACAATATTTAGTAAATCATATAAATTTCATAAAGATTAAAAATTGTGTCAATCATTTTTTAAATATTTTTTCATTTTTCAATCTTTTTCTTTGCACAAATGTATTTTACCATCATAACATATGAAACTAAAAAATAATTTTTTTCAAACATTTGACTTCATTGTGTTTTGGCTTACCATAATATGCAAAAACATTATGAAAGTCATTAATAATGACATGGTTGAAGTTCAAACATGGGTGCCTTTGAAAAATAATGCAATGTGATTACATTATTGCCCCCTCCCCCCCAAGGGTGTTTTCACCCACATATATATATATAACCACAAATCCAATGACAACGTATCCCACCTAGGAAATTTTTTTAAAAGGGTTTGAATAAAACACCAAAAATGGTTTTGTGCTGCAAGTTAACCTATAGATTATATTTAAAAGGTTAATGATCAATGGATGTAAAACAAAATCCACTTTGGCTATTTAATGCTTGACCACTAATTGTTTCCATTTTAAAGTTCAAATTAATTGCCTAAAGTCATAAGTTATAATATGAGTAATAGTTGTTAGGTTATATAGGTATAGTTCACATTTACCATAAACCTTATTTAACCAAATTCTTAATTATATCCATCCCCAAGTATGCATGTTTTACATTTGCGAAATGGTATACATTTTTGTGTAATAAAAATGTCTTACATGTGAAAAAATGAGCATGAATTGTTTTTAAGGTATGTCAATTCAATGAAAATAAGTTAGGTTATATGGTACCTTATATATATGATTCAAAGGGTGTATTTGGCTAAAGAATATATTTGGACAACATTAGTTCACACCAGGGTTTTTTCTTCAAATTCCTCAAATAGGTTCATTGACAAGGATCCCTAATATTAATTAACATTAAATGGCAATTGTCTTATGTAGGTTATAACATTTTTACAAAACTTCTACTACAAATGGTGACCTAGAAATGCCTAGGTCTAGATGTGGTTAATTTTTATTTATTCAAATGGTGAAAAATCCCTTTGAAATCATATTTTTTTCTTGTTTTTTTTCATTTTTTGAAAAACAATTCACCAAGTTGCAAAATTGTGCCACAAAAAAACCATTGGTTCACACCTTTATAACCTAATGGGTCAACTAGTAAGCCTACTACCATGTTAAGGTGAAATTGTTCACTTGCATCCTTGACTAGAGTTACAAACTAAAAGGTAATGAATGAAATTCTAGCACAATTGTCAATGCATCTTCGAATTACTTATGAACATGCTAGTAATTGAACCTTGGATGAGTCATAATTGTTCTTTTCCTTTTTCTTTTGCCAAAGTTCTTTTGAAATTTTTTTTCACCTCCTTCTCCATTAGTTTTTGACATTATAGAATAGTTAAATATTCATTTGATGTCACAACCTTAGTTACAACATACATGACTATGAATAACCTAGTAAATGTTCCTTGCATTTAATTTTCCTTGAACAAATATGTGCCAATGATAAAAAAGTTAGTAAATTATAAAGCTTCTTGAGTCAAATAATCAAAACTTTGAATTTGTTGCTTAAGACCCTGTAAGTTCAATACTTTTGCATTGTTTTTTGTTTGGCAAACTTTTGTGACAACAAGGTTACTTGGCATGTCCACATAATATCAATGTTGAAGTGAAATTAGGGTTCAATCATCTTCAATTTTAATTTTTCTACAATTAAGCAATTGTGGGTATTGTCTTCAACAAAGCTCTTTTTCTAAACATCTTCTTTTGCATTGTATGCATTAGTTAACATTTCATTATTTTATTTTTTTTCATCCATGGTTGTATAATTTAGTGGCCAAATTCTAGTTACCCAAAACCCGAACTTAATATTCTTTTTTTTTAAAATTTTGGTTTAAAGTTATGTTTACCCACCCAACTAGCATAACCTTATCTAATTTAGTGCATAGTTACTTCTAACCATGGCACCATCTTTTTCTTTATCTATAAAGGTTGTTTTGAAAGGCTTGAAGCAAAACATATATAGATGTTGGAAAGGATATGATATATGCATGATGGTAAATTGATTGTGTTTAATCCAAACTATTGGGCCTATTTTATTAATTCCAAGGTAACATGTGAAGTAGGCCCATGAATTAAAAGATGGTGATTGGTTTGAGCATTGCCACCTAATACAAATCTCTTAAAGAAAAAATTAAACCTTCAAAAAACATAAATGTTCTATTCTAATCATGAAAGGGGTGTTTTAAGTCATTACTTTGTAATCCTATTATTTTACTTTGTTCCCCTTTCCATTATGCTTGGACTAAACATCAAAACAACCCCCCATCATCATTAAGTACTAGTTATTATACCACATAATTTTACAAATCTAATCAAAAGTTTTTCTAATCTTTAAGTGTGTTGTGTGAAATGATCATTATGTTACATACCCTAATGTCTAGGGTGTAGTCTCTAGTTTAACTTTGTGTATGATTAATATATGAATCATAATATCTAATATTAGATAATCTGCAACAATGTTCCCCTATTTGTGCATGCATCGGTATTTCTTTGTACAAGATACAATTGTAAAGTTTTCCCCTTCCCACCCATTCTAATGAAAAAATTCACATTATAAAATGAGAGATTATTAAAGTTTCACCATTTGGGCCAATCATTATGATTGACCAATTGATTCAAACAATTATTTTCATTTAATGCAATGTTTGCCACTATCACTATGCAAGGCATATTTGAGCATCTCCAATGATTTTCCCCTAGTTTTGCTTGCATAAGTAACTCCACATCCAAGATAGGCACAATCATAATTTTTTCCACTTTTCACCCATTCTAATGGAAAAGTTCACGATATGAAGTGACAGATAATTAAAGTCTCCCACTTTGGCCAATCATTGCAATTGGTCAATTGAAAACAATTGTTTCCATTTAGTATAATGTTTGCCATTGTCAATACCAAGGGCATACTTAACTTGCAAAAAACCACTTTCACGCCATTTGATTGTCACCATTCATCCAAAATATAGGGTATAGGAATTTTTATTACTTTACATTAGAGTTAGTTTCATCATTAAGTCATCCTTAAAATAATGAAACTAAATTTTATGAAAATATGAAGTTGAGGTGTGGAAAACCATCATAATTATCACAAGCTACAATTTGAATAATTTCACTCCTTGTATAATAATATCATAGTAGATTATGAAGAAAAAACTCAATTTGATTTATATCATGGAATTAAAAAATATTTTCCTTGAATAATCAATCATGTTTTGCCACATTCACATCATTGGTTAACCCAGTACTTTTTAAAGATTCACTTGAAAGGGGCACCATTAGCTCCTTAGGGGTGGTTTACTTTAAAATCTCTAGGCCATAGCTAATAGAACCTCATGGTATTTCAATCTTTGGATGAGACTATGAGAGAATCTATATGCTATGGTTCAAACGCATTTGTTCCTAGTATAAACCCAATTTAGACCAAAAAATAAACACTTGATTTTTTCATGGCCCATTTCTTTTCTTTTAATCCCCAAAATATTATTTATTTTGTCCACAAAATTTAACATTGTGAAAACAAAACCAAGGGCTTCCTTCCAAGAAATTTTACATTCTCATTATTACAAGGGATCCTCATATATCCTCATATGAGAAGGTTTTGAATTCTTTCCTACCAACTAAAATACATTATAATTTTAGACATTTTCAAAGAAGGCCCATGAATATGAATTTTAGCCATGGGATGGATAGCTCACAATTCTTAGGGAATTTTGATTCCACCTTTGTGATTGGGAATAATCTCCATCATGTGGATAGCCTTCCACAATTAAATAAAAACTTTGTGAATAAAAACTAACAATGAATTGAACTATTAACAAATAACAATGTGCAAAAAAGCTTCAACATTTTGAAGAGCTTCAAAAAAATTGATTGAAGGAAAGAAATGATCTTTTCTATTATTGTGTTTAGGGTTCAAAGGGTAATAATTTTGTGTGTGGGGGTAGCCACCAAAAATCCTTCCAACTTTACTTTGGGTCCAAATTCTTTAAGGTGTAACAAAATCTTGTCATAGTGTCACCCTTTTTTTTCTTTTACCCAGTCATTTTTACCATGTAAAGACACATTTATGGATGATTATGATGGAATCTAAAATTTTAGTTGTTTAATATATAATCCTTCTAAAAATTTTAATAACTTTGGATTCATTATTTTTATGGGGATCAGAATATAGGGTAAAATAGGATTGAAGTAAGGGCTAAGCCCTTTTTGTCTTGTGTGATACACCTTAAAGGATTTTCACCCCTTTGCAAAAAATATTGTGAACATTAATGAATATCATATATGAATGTCTACAATTTTTTGGGACTTGTGGGTTATTATTATATTCATTAAACTCACCTCAAAAAGGTTGGCTTGAAAAAAATATCCCAAGGGCCCAAGGAACATTATCCATAGTAATCCATGTAGGATTTTAACAAGTTTTTGCATCCAAGGTGATCTATTTGGGCCTCGGCCTCAAATTACCCTAGTGCAAACCCAAATTAATCACCTTTCACACTTTGGACCATCAAGGGATTTAAAATATTTGTGGTCCCAAGCCCAAGCACTCTAGTGTAAATTTCCCCTTACACAATGGAAAAACATGGTATTCATTATTTGAACATTTTATTACTAATGGTCAAACCTAGTCATTTAATCATATGTAACATGTAAAATGCCTTCTAGTAATTATTATGACTACATGTTTATAATGATTTTAAGGTGGTCAAACATGTTTACTTACCTAGTTGCTCATTCTATTTGATCGACTTTAACATTATTTAAAACATTATACATATATAAAGGAATAAATAATTCAATATAAGGGAAATGAAATAAAACGTATAGGTAAGCTAAGTAACTAGGCTATGTAGGTAGTTTGATTAAGTAGGTTAAATAGGTAGATGTTGTGCAATCCTATGTTAGCACTTATAACTATTGCTATCACCACACATACAAAACATAACATGAAAATATTTCAAATGGTAGACCATGTCCAAACTCAAAATATGATTCACTTGTAATAACACAAGAATCCAAGCCTAGAAAACAAAAAAACAAATCTCAAAACAAATCATGCAAAAGAAACTTGCATGTCAAAAACTTAAAAACAAATTACAACAAAACATGTGTGTTTTGGAATCTCCAATCACCAAAAGAGATTTGAAATTGCACAACTTGGGATTATATTCCATCCACAAAATATCCCAAACCCCATTTACACTTGAACCAATTTGAGATAAAAACCCAAACAATTAAATTAACCTAATTTATTCCCAACTAATTGGGACTTAATCAAGCAATTAAACTAACACACATGACATAAAATAAATAGTTGCATAGGTAGATAGTCAAGCCCATGTAAGTAACTAGGCAATCAGCTAACACTAGAAAAAATTCTCTAAAATGCAACCTTGCATTTTGCAATTATATGCAACTTGTTGTTCATCTACCTACCTATTGATTTAACTAGGTTACTTTATACATACCTAGGCTACCTACATATTTAATTTAGGTTACTTGCATGCCTACCTACTTACCTATTTTTTCCTATTTATGTAACCTAGGTTACTTATGTAACATAGGCTACCTACTTACTTAGCTTAGGTTCCCTACCTCAATGCCTACCTACCCACCTACCAACCTACTTAATTAACATACCTACTTCTTTAGCCTATACCATTTACCTATGCTTACTTACCCACTTAACTGAAGTTACCTACCTACCTTACTTATGTATCTATGTATTTACTTAACCTTATTATTTCCTTAATAGATATTAACAAGCTAGTTGTATAGGTAATAAGTGGGTAAGTTAAGTAGGTAATAACTAAATATAGCCTACTTACATAACCCATGGTAGATACAAGTTATGTAAGCATGTAGGTAATAAGGTTAAGTACATAGGTAAGGTAGGTTAGTTATGCCACCTATTTATTTATACATACCTATGTATATATTATTTTACCTATACCTAGGCTTAAATTAAGTAAGTAAGTAGGTTAAACAATATGTAATAAATCGTAAGAAGGTAAGTTAAATAGTATGGGTAAATAGGTAGGCTACTTTTGCATGGGACAAAATATGTGAGATAATGTTGTAATGTTTCCCTTTCATTAAATTTATCCCATCTCCTTTGTCAACAAGTTCAACTTTGTAAACTATATAATTTAGGTGAAAGAATAGTCTATACATAATACATGGATTGGAAATGTTAAACATGCAAATACCATTTGGAATTAACAAATAAAAAAGGTTTGTGACAACAAATCAATTAGAATCCTACTTACTTACTTGCCTACTTACTAACCTAACCTAAACCTACCAACTACTTACCTACCTACCTACCTACCTTGGCCTCTAGTTTAGGTTTTTAAGTTTCTTAGCTTAGCCTAGGTTCTTTAAGATTTTAGGCTAGGCTAATAAATAGGTAACTAGATTATCCACATGGCTTTACTATGGTTAAACATGTGTTTATGTTTTTTAAGCCAATAAATGTTTATTATTTAATTATATTTTCCAACTACAATCATAAACATCACATGACAAATGACATAAATTATTATGATTAAATTTACAACTAATGGAAAAATCCATGAGTTCAATATTATTACATAACCATGTATTTGCCAATGCCATAAATGATTACAAACATAGTCATATGTGAAGTAATATAGTCAATATTTTGATGGAGTGTTATAGTGTGACCATATCTAGTGTAAAAAAATAATTAACAAAATTATGGGAATTTGACCATTAACCCCAAATGTCATAGTTAATTTGATATGTCATAATCTTTTTGAACACAAAACTCCCAAAAATAATACTTTGAAAGATTTTGATCTATGCGAGGGTGAGATTATTGTTTTAGTATAATTTATTTCATTTCTTATAATTAAAAATATCTTATTATTATTATTTTTTTGGTATTTGGACTTGATAAACATTGTGTCCACTTGGGCTTTTCGTGATAAAAAGTAAAAACTCAAACATGAACACTTGTGTTGATGCAAACATCATTGTTACACACCATGTTTGAATTCATGATTGCATTAGTGCAAGATGTTTTCTCCACTCTATTACACCATGGAAAAATGATAAAGATATGATGTTTATGTATTCTTGAATTCTTATAAGTGTGTTTGTTTCATAATTTGCATTGATGCAAATAAAAAATCGACAATTTAAAAGAAAATTCATTCTTTTACACACTTTGAACAAATTTTTCACATTTTTGTGTAGTGTATATTGTGTTGAAATGAATAATAAAATTATTTTTCATTAAATGTCTTCACATTTTTCACAAATGGGTATTTGATGCAATCAAAGTTTTGAAGGAACACTTGAACATGGTAAAATGTTAAGGTGGGTGATAATTAATTTCAATAGGATCATGCCAAATCATAAGTGTACATTGTTGACTACTAATTTTATTGGTTGCAACTTTTAATAGATATAAACCTAAAAATAGTATGTCAACATTTGTAGTTTTGCTTGAATTCTCACTTGGTGCTTATCAGATGAGGTTATAAAATGCATGAATTTCAAAATATGAAATTTTAGGAATGTTTCTTTTTAGAATATTATTATACATTGGATGAATGGTGGATGATGACATAATGGATGTTAGACCTAAATGATTGTCATTATATATTAACATGGATTGAATATAGTCATCAAATGCATTCAATATAATCATTATTCATTCGATATTAAATATATTTCATATTATGAAAATTGGTTAAAGTTTTTAAAAAACAAAACAATATAAATTCCATGACTTAGCTTTTCAAGAATGTTTAAATATAAATCTATTTCAATCTTTACCTTTAGTTTGGCAATCAATAGTTTAAAACATGGCCTTGTGTTATGGTTTTGTTCACCTTTGTGTTTTGATTCATGTCCCATTCCTTCATGTTATGAATATATTTTGTTTAAATACATTTTTGGTGTACATCATGTTCTTCTTGTTCATCTTGTTGTTTACATGCATGCTTGGGTTTATATTTAAACATATTCATTTTGAAGGTTTAAAGCCTAGCTATGCTTATGACAATTTGCATGCTTATGATATAAATTGTTACCCAATTTGTAAACCTTTGATAATTACATCCATTACAATCAATGCAATTAAAAGGTGTGTCATTTGATGGATGATAATATAATGGATGAATGCACAATCACAATGCTATTGCTATCATCTCTTCCATTGTTCCTATTGACATCAAATCAACGTCAATGTTTATTCATATTATTATTATTATTATTTATCACTTTCCCCTTGTTGAAAAATTGGTGACAAAACAATGAGAAAATATAAATGAGTAAAACACAACTTTAAAACGAGCTTTCCACCCAAAACTTAGAATCACACTTTACGATTGATTACAAACTTTACGATTGATTCTTGAGCTTTGGCTACTCTTAAATAGAAGGTGAACATCCCATGTGCAAATGCGATTTTCCTTAATGTTGCATGCATAAACACATGCAATTGATTATCATCCAATGTTGATGATACCTTCACAATAGCTAGGGTGGACATCACATGCAATGCGAAACTTAACTAAAGTTAAATATGTCATAAGTCCAAAAGTTAAGTGCATGAAGCACAAATATTTAAAAACAATACAAAAATAACTTAATACAATGTTGACATCCAACACCCCAACCACCATTTTTTCCCTTGAAAGTCTAATTTGGGGTGGTTTCAGCCTTATGCCCATGTACATCTTTATCATGGCCTTCCATTGTTGGCCCATCATGGCCATGTTCTTCCACAAGTAGATGGATACCGAGTAAAGCGTCCAAGGAGTAAGGTGGAAACAGGGACCATGATGAGGTCCCCAAATTGGAAACGATGGGCCAAAAGACCGTCACCTGGATATTAGGGTTTCGCTCGAATTTACCTCGACAAAACTGGCGATGGCGGAGGTGACGACGACGACGACGACGACGACAACGTTCTCTCCCTTCTATTCGCGCGAGTCATCCGCCGTTCTCCAACGCCTTTCACGGCAAAAGGCGGTGATGAAGCAGGTACTGATAATTTCTCCAACATCCTGTGGAAATTTCACTGCATTTGGTTCCCTGTTGTCTTTGTTGCTAGGGCTCGAAGTAACCACGACGATGCATGGGTCTTTTTTGAGCGGCTCTTTGTTTTTCAGTTCCTAATGGTGTCTCTCTTGTTTCCCGAGTATTTTCAAATGGAACCAAGTAAATTGGCTTCCCGTGGCATATATTTGGGGTTTCTAGAGGCATTTAGATCCCACTGTTCTTGCCATGCAATTAATCGGCTGCAGTTTGACGTGTGCTGTCTTCTTTTTGCTACATCATGTTTCGGAATGTGAAGCTGACTCTTGAGTTTGGACGCAAATAATTGGTCGTAATTGGATGCAAATTGTGGTGCATCTCTGGGGGTTTGAAGAAGCACCATTGTTTGGTCTGCTTTTTCTTTCTACCAGCCTTTTCCTAGGCAATTATATCTCTTCTTCTTTGTTCTGGAGTATGAAGGTCAAGCTGCAATTAGGTTTGTAACGATAATAGGCGGTATTGGCTTCCTCTGGTGCATTTCGGTCAGCTAGGGCTTTGAAGACCGAGAGTGTTTGCTATGCATCTATCTGCTTCAGTTTAATTCACATGGTTCCCTCTTTAGTGTTCCACATTGCTGAATATGAAGATGGATCCCATGATGCTTGGAAACTATATCCACACTGGTTCCAATTGGTGTGTTTTTAATCTCTAGGGTCTGGAGAATTGCTAATTTTTGTTATGGATGTCTTATGTTGCCTTAACTTTCCGAGATGGTGACCTGCACTTCAGATCATGAAAAGATGGACAAAATTGGCTGCTAGTACCATGACTTGGTTATTCTAGGCTTTGAAGAACCAAAGTGTTTGCTGCACCTTCCTTTATGTCAGTGTTGCTGGCTGACCCCTGTTGTAGTTCCTGGTTGTCAAGCTGCAGCTTGTCAGGGTATCAAATATTATAATGCTCCATGGTTTGGAATCTAGGGTTTGAGAAACGCCCAAATGCTTTTGTGGATGCACTACTCAAACATTGTTGCTGATCTGATTTGTAATGTCACATATTCTTTTGGTTTCAGGCTGCAATATTTGTTGAAAGTAAAATAGAGATAATCAGTTGATAGTGCTTCTTGCTGTGACTTTGTTCTGTGTGCAAAACCATTGGTGTATAGCATGTGGTGTATCTTGCAGTTTTCACCCTGGAATGGATGAGCACTTTGTTCTGATGTAATATTTTCTCAACAGGTCTGCTGTTACAAGCCTGATATTCCATCTCCAGGTATTCATTGTTCCTTCTCATTGAAGGCATGTGAGCAGGTCAAGGCACTAAATGGGTAACAGCTTCCCAAGGACCAAGTTTTTCCCCATTTCTGATTCCAAAATGCAGTCTCCTCTTGTTTAGCTCTGGGCACTCATAGGCTCTTGGTAGCAGACAGTAGTTTTAGGGGACAAATTTGGAGATGGAATTGTAGGATGCTATCCACCAAAAAGTATTGAGGTTGCTTCTTGTTCTTCAATTTTGGTGATTCTATTGCAGGAATCTGAAGAAGGAGATTGTGAGTGTTATGTTTTAAGGGAGCAAAGAATCAGCAGTATTATGACTTTGGAGAGTCTACTTGAAAACAATCTATCTTTGTGGACATTGCTGCACAAAGGTGTGCCAGTTGCTGAAGAGAAACAGAGGCCAAAGAGAAGTATGAAAAGGAAGGATGAAAAAGATGTTACTCTATCAACAAACTTTTTCTCTTGTGAGGGGATCATGATTTCTTCAGTTTGAACAACTGTTTGTGTGTTTCGAACTCTGATTGGTGATACAAAAAATCTAATTGCAAGCATCACAATGCCAGAAACCAAGTCAGACTGCGATGCAAATAGCTCTGCAGAGCCTGCAGATAAGGATGGGGATGATGCCTCAGAATTTGTGGAAGTTGACCCCACAGGTCGCTATGGTCGGGTAGGTATTCCAACTCTCTCTCTTGCATGAATTATCTTCTCATGGACTGTTTTCCAGAGTCTTTTGAGGGTCTTTCATGCTCTGTATGCTTATTTGTCACAATGAAACATGTTTTCACAAGGACTGTCGTGTAGAGACAGAGGTTTTCTGCCAATCTTTTTCAGGGATTGATTCTTATAATTTCTTAGACAGGATTTTTTCAGGAACTGAAGAGTGATCTTTTTCCCACTTTTGTGTGGCATGGTAATGCAGTATGATGATGTGCTGGGCAAGGGAGCCTTCAAGACTGTGTATCCACGCAATTTGAGCCATGACAGAGGATAGATGATGAGTTTTGTTTCATAATTAATTCAATATGTTGATAGTGAACTCTCTACCATGTGCTTTGTCATGGTTGGCTTCCTTTGTCTTGTCCCTTGGTAGCCCTTAATTCTTTTGCAGCTACCGGGCTTTTGATGAAGTGGACGGGATCGAAGTGGCGTGGAATCAAGTCAAAGTACAAGATGTGTTGCAGAGTCCGGAGGATCTTGAGCGCTTGTATTCTGAAGTACACTTGCTGAAGACACTGAAGCATAAGAACATCATAAAGTTTTACAACTCTTGGGTGGATACCAAGACAAAGAATGTGAACTTCATCACAGAGATATTCACATCAGGCACTTTAAGGCAGTGAGTGATTCATTTGGCTCCCACTAGTTTCTCAAATGTTGATGCCTTGTGAAGCAATGTGTTGGAGAAATTTCTGAGTGAAACTGATGGGGTCACAAAATCCAGGTACCGCAAACGACATAAACATGTTGACATCAAGGCTGTAAAGAACTGGTCACGGCAAATTCTGAGAGGTCTTCTTTACCTTCATAGTCATGACCCACCTATCATACACCGTGACCTCAAGTGCGACAATATCTTTGTCAATGGCAACCAAGGGGAAGTCAAGATTGGTGACCTTGGACTTGCAGCTATTCTGCGACAAGCTCATGCTGCTCACAGTGTTATTGGTAATTGGCTTTCTGTTTCCCCCTACATGCTTTCAAACTTTTCATGGATGTTGAAAACCCTTCTGTGTCCTCTTCTTTGGCTGGCTTGGATGTTTCATATAAAACCCATTGAAGCTTAGTTTTATAAATGCAATCAGTTCTACTCTTAATCAGTTTCTACTGACTAGGTGCCTGCTAGACTGCTGGTGGTCAACGACCTCTTGATTGCCAAGTTGCAGAAGGCTGATGTCCCTTAACAGAATAGTTGGGACTTTTAAGGATTCCTTGGGATTAGTTGTATCATCAAGTTCTTGAATCTCTCAAGATCCATTCCTTACAAATCTTCTCCCTTTCTTGCATTCCTTTGATTCTCAACTCTTTGTACAAAATTGACCTTTCAGATTTCAAAGCTAGAATGAAATTTATAGCTACTAAAGTTTTGTGGATGTGCTGTTCATCACATATCATAAGAATTCACTACTTTGTCCTCAAAAGATGATCTCTTACAGTTCTCCTTTTTCTTTTCTCTTGTTTTTCTCTTTTCTGTTTTGGGTTTTTTGAGGGTTTTCTCCTTTTTGTGTTCCTTCATTTTCCTTGGTTTCCTTGGCCTTGGCCTTCTCCTTCATGTGTTGTTGAGCTGCCAACATCATGGCTGAGCCTTCCCATTGCTGTCAGTGCTGTGACAGAAACACGGTATATTGGTTAATGTATGACAGTGACCTCGGCCTGTTGCCAGGAGATAATGAAGGCAGTGGGGATGTTATGGTAACTGGTCACTACCATGCATGTTGCTGTTGAAGGTCATTGAACATTCCTGTGAGTGTTACTGTTGGTCAAACAGCCCCTCATGCTTTTCTCTGTTCTCAAGGATTTGGTCTCTTTTTTGCCAATTTGCTGATATGTGACCTTATCATCAGGTCATCTCTCAATTCTATTCCGGTTGACTTGATTGGTGGGTACTGAGAAGTTGTGAATTTTTATGATATGTTAGCTGTCTTTGAAGAGGTACTGGAGATACCTAGGGCATGGCGGCCTTTTTTGTTTGGTTCTCTGTCCAGTATGATTCCCCAGAATGCTTTGGAATAAAGGACTGGGCTACATCTCTTTTTGCAGGAACACCAGAGTTCATGGCACCTGAGCTTTACGAGGAAGAGTATAATGAGCTGGTTGATATCTACTCATTTGGGATGTGTCTGCTGGAGATGGTTACTTTTGAATATCCTTATAGTGAGTGCACAAATGCAGCTCAGATTTATAAGAAAGTCACATCAGTAAGGAATCTTGTTCCCTTGCTGCTAGTCCAACTTTTTCAGGGTTGCCAGTTTCTTTGTCACTGTTTATGGCCCCTTCCTATTCTTTGGGAATCTCCCTCCTCTTTCACTTATCCATGATGCCTGCCATTTGTAATTGGAGTTTGAATTCCTTGACAATTGAACAATGGCCCCTGTTGAATCTGTTGGGAGATAACTGTGCAGAAGTTAAAATGGTTGATGGTTGATGATCTTATGACTGACACTTTAGATGCTTCCATAGCCTGAGCGACAAGATAAGATGTCTTTTTAGTTGTGTAAAGATATGTCAAATGATCCTTCAGTTTGAGCTCTCTCATGTCTATTCTTATGCCCAGGGTAAGAAGCCAGCAGCATTGGAGAAAGTGAAGGACCCAGAAGTGCGAGGGTTTGTGGAGAAATGTTTGGCAACAGCATCCAGAAGATTACCTGCAAGGGAGCTTCTCACAGATCCTTTTCTTCAGTGTGAAGGTGACAGAGAAGCTGTGGACTGTGTCCCTTGTATATCTCTACCAAAGATGCGGGCAGATGACATGGAAGAGCTTGGTGTAATTCCAGAGAATCATAATGCTGTGGCTATACCAGGAGAGACTGCAACTCCACAAAAGGTTGAGGATGAGCATGCACAAGGTGATGGAAGTAGACAAGAGGAGAAAGGTACTGCCAGTGCATCAAGGCCAAATTCAGGGATGTCTACTGGTAGTCAAGCTGAATCAGAAGATGATTATGGACACACCAACAACCAAATCAGGACCGGGAAGTATACAAAAGAGGAACAGCCTCGGAGGAGTAGAGATTTCCGTGTCAAGGGTAAAAGAAGAGATGATGATGCTATCTTCCTGAGGCTACGAATTGCAGATCCAGAAGGTGAGGGGCTCTACTTGGAGACATTGTAGTCTGGTTTGGAGTTCAAGGGTGCAGTTTAGGAATTCCCTAGACCATCAGAAACTTTGTTTCCAGATTCTGACCAATATGTGGTTGTGGCTTGATAAGATGAATCTTCTTGCCTGCAGGTCACATCCGCAACATCCACTTCCCGTTTGATGTGGAGGCTGATACACCCATGAGTGTGGCAACGGAAATGGTGGCTGAACTGGACCTTTCTGATCAGGATGTCACCACCATTGCAGAGATGATTGATGCTGAGATTCTTGTATTGGTGCCTGAGTGGAAGTCTGGGGTTGCAGTTGATGACACAGGTATTGGCGATGGAGAAATATGCTTACCATCAGATGAGGGTTGTGGCAATGCTCATGATGGTTCTGATGTATTGGCAACTATGTCTTCAGAGGGGTCTATTCTTGACCAGCTGCCATCAAGCTGGAAGGCACGGTCGCACTCTCCTAGAGGAAGTTCCACTGCAATTGGTTCTCCTCCACGAGTGGAAGGAACCATGCATGGTCGATTTGAAGAAATTACATATCTTTCACGAGGCGAGAATTCCCGACGTGGCTCAGAGGCACCCCCAGTGTTCTCCAGTGATTCTTCAGGTGATTGTCATGAAGGTGACGATTGGGATTTAGGTGGTAGACCCAGTACCATGAAATCTGGAGTCTCTGTGGCAGACAGTGGCTCACCTGCACACCAAACTACTTACTCATCTGCTACAAGAGATGCATCCCATTCAGAGACTTATCACAGTGAATCCAGTGCCTTCAATGAGCTTGTGGAGATGCGGAGGAAAGCAGGTACTGCAAAATTCTCCCCAGAAGCTTGGGATGGAATGACTGAACATAGCCAGTGCTTTGACAGAGGTGACCAGCCTCTTTCACCAGGTGAGGAGGAAGCAGTGACTCATGAGTTAGAGTTGCTGGCACTAACACAGCAGCAGGAGGTGCGAGACCTTCAGTGGCGCCATGAGCAAGCCTTGCTGGCAATCAAGAATCGGCACCACAATAAAGCAGGTTATGTGGACCACAAAGGGCACCATACCCTTGCATCTCCAATAGGTTCACATCATGATCAGATCCAGAAAAGTCATAGTCTTGACTGCTTGTCACCACCACACAGCAAGCGCTCCTTTCAAAGTGAGAATGGCAAATTACCCTTGGGCAATGAGGAATCAGAGATGCCAGGCCATCTTTCTCCACACAACTCTGCACCCCTACCTTCTAGTATCAGATTTGTTGCCACACCAAAAGCATATGGATTAGGTCACAACCTACAGGGACATGTCATTGTACAGCCATCACCTGGAAAGTCTTCTTTGCAAGCCAGCAGATCATCAGTGATTAAAGGAGGAGCTCCCAAATCGGGGGAAGAGATCAAGTATATTGAAGAAGCCATGAAGCCTCAAGTGGCAAATGAAATTGGAGTGACCATAGATCATGAACGGGAGCAGTTTCATTCCCCAATGAATTAGTTGTGGATCTGTTCAGGAGGTTTTTTTTAGTTGCTGCTTAGAGGTGATGCATAGATAGAGGAATACCTGGTCATAAGAAAGCCATCTCAAACGGTTGGCAGTCCACCATTTTGAGCGGTCAGAGGTATCATATCTGTTACAATGAGGTAACAGAACCCTCCTGATACAAAACAAACTGTAGTCTTTGACAGAAATTTGGCAGCAGTATGGCTATTATGAATGTGGACAATGGGGAATGATTTCTTCTTACAAGCAGGCTTTACTAGTATTTCGATGCCTATTTTCCACTACATGCGTGTAAGGATTAGGCTTGGGTTTCCACAATTGTGAGAGCCCTCCCTCCATTGTGTTTGCAGTTTGGTTGATTACATGTATGTTACAGTAGTAGTCCTCTGTCCTGTTCCTTGGAAACTCTAGTATACGGTACAGTGAATGCTGGTTATCTTGTTTTCATCTGATTGAAAGAGGTGAGGATGGCATGTAGGCCCAATTGGGGGGGTTCCTTGGATCAACCATGGACCACACTACCAGTGCTATGTTTTAGCTTGATATTTTAGGCATGGAACAACTGCGAAGTCCTCAAACTGGAAGTAGAACAATTGACAAGAGAAAAATTTGATTGTGATTTGTAAACTCTAGCTATAGGGAATGATCCAGATATGAGCCTAGGACCACAACTACATGACACTCTTTTCATTCTCTTCAAATGTATGGATGCTATCAAATGACCCCCTCCTGGGAAACGAAGCAAAACGATTCCAATTCCTAATATACGGTGCCAAATGGAGCCAGGTAGACTATAATGGGTCTTGTTAGGTAATGCAGAAGAAGGTTTCAAGGAAAAGCAAAGGATCACAAGACAAATCCAATCAGCATCACCAACTCCAGAAGATCCTTGCTGTCTTTGCTTCTAATCAGCCAAACTTGCAGCTGAAAATCACTTTGGTTGTTTAAGTTTTAACACCCCTAAATGGTGTTAAAGAACATCCTATATAGTAAAGGACGTCGGGATGAGAAATGAAGCCTCCCCTGAATCCGTGCGTCCCGTCATCCATCCTCTGTCCATCCGTCCGGTCGTCCATGTGGATGGACACCCTGGAAGCTCCGAGGTTGCCGGCTGCACACCATCCCTCTGCTGAGTCTGACACTGCAGCTTTCTGCCCA